>ENA-OQEB01000268-OQEB01000268.1-human-gut-metagenome-genome-assembly--contig:-NODE-268-length-22222-cov-2.429780_pt1 | contig 22222 bp, 28 predicted proteins | sample MGYA00242787_ERZ504619 | MGnify/ENA primary metagenome ERZ504619 (study PRJEB26092, sample SAMD00036317) | human gut metagenome | host: Homo sapiens | study: EMG produced TPA metagenomics assembly of... | reverse complement strand
ATTTTACGCCAAATTTTCAGCATCCCGCACCATACGGTACAGCACTTCCACTGCAGAACCTGCCGCAGCATCGGTCAAAGTGACCTTTTGGGCAGGCAAGACGCAGCTCAGCCGGGGCATCCGCAGCTGCGGTGCTCTGGCTGGAAGCGCGCACCATGTCCAGCATAGACAGCCCTCCGGCAAGTAACCAGCACATCTTCCGGTCGATGCCCACCGGCATACACACGGCATCCAGCATTTCACGGCCGGAGACGGTTCTGGGGGTCAGGATCAGCGTATCCGCTGCGGCACGCTCGCCCAGCAGCACCGCTGTGCGGTCGCCCAGAGATTTTTCCAGCAGCGAGATCATGGGCACTGCCTTGCTGTCCTGATACAGCAGCACCCGCAGCACTTCTTCCCCCTTGATGTCTGCCGCGTTTGCCAGCAGATAAGGTCCATTCCTGCCGCAGATGACGCTCCAATGCCTCGCTCATGCGCAGCACGCGGGTAGTACCGTCGGTCATCTGCAGGGCAATGCCCACGCCCTCTGCCACCGGCAGGCGGGCGAACAGGTCGGCATCCTGCCCGGCAAAGGTGCACAGCGGATGCGGGTGCCATCGGAAAATGGTAGGCCATGGCACCGCCGCACACCAGCGCAGGAGCGCTGAGCCGCACACTGCCCAGAATGGACCGCACTGCCCGCGGCGTGCGCTGGGAAAACACCGTAAAACGTCCGCCGCGGCGGACGAACAGCTGCAGCACATCCCGCACCACCTGCGTCAGGTTGCCGTCGGCACCCAAAAGCAGATGGTCCAGATCACACAGTACGAGCGTTGAAGAAAGATGGTTCATACCGTTCCCCTCCTGAGCGTTGCAAGAAAATGAGTGAAGTATTCCGGCAATTCCGAATCGAACCGCAGATGTTCGCCGGTGATCGGGTGCACAAAGCCCAGCGTTTTGGCGTGCAGGCACTGGCCGTGCAGGCTGGTGATGCAATTGTGCGGGCCATACACCGGGTCGCCCGCCACCGGGTGCTGGATGGATGCCATGTGCACGCGGATCTGATGGGTGCGGCCGGTCTTCAGGCGGCATTCCAGCATGGTAAAGTTGTTCAGCCGTTCCAGCACCTGATAGCCGGTATAGGCATATTTGGTGTGCGGCTCACTGGCCGGGTAGACCGCCATCTTTTTGCGGTCGGTCTTGCTGCGGCCCAGATTGCTTTCCACAAAGCCCTCATCTTGTGCAAAGCCGCCGTACACGATGGTGCGATACGCGCGCTCCACACTGTGCACCGCCATCTGCTGGGAAAGGCCGATGTGCGTTGCATCGTCCTTTGCCACCACCAGCAGTCCGCTGGTGTCCTTATCGATGCGGTGCACGATGCCGGGGCGAATCTCGCCGCCGATACCGGACAGGCTTCCCTTGCAGTGCCACAGCAGCGCGTTCACCAGCGTGCCGTCCGGGTTGCCGGGAGCCGGGTGCACTACCATGCCTTTGGGCTTGTTGACCACCAGCAGATGCTCGTCCTCATAGACGATTTCCAGCGGGATGTCCTGCGGCACGGCCTCAATGGGCTTTGCGTCCGGAATTTCCAAAACGATGGTGTCGCCCGCCTTGAGCTTCAGGCTTTTGGCAACCAGCCTGCCGTTGCACAACACATGACCGTCGGCCACCAGCGCCTGCAGAGCAGACCGGGAAAGGCCGGTGTCCTCGCCGCTCAGGAAGCGGTCGATGCGCTGGCCTGCCGTCTCCTGCTCCACCACAAATTCACGCTGTTCCATGGCTCACTGCTCCTTCGGGGACTGCCCGTTCTCAGCGTGCAGCTCTTCCAGAAAAATTACCAGCACCCAAAGGCCCACGCCCACACACACGCAGATATCCGCAAAATTGAACACCGCAAACTGCATGAACAGCAGATTGATGTAGTCCACCACCTCGCCGTTGAGCACACGGTCGATCAGGTTGCCGATGCCGCCGGCAAGGATCAGCAGCAGTGCGGCCTGCTGCAGGTATCTGCCGCGGCTGCGGAAGAACAGCCCGTAGGCCACAAAGATCAGCGCTATGCTGGTAGCGATGATGAGGAACAGCTGCTTGCCGCTGAGCAGCTGAACGCCATGCCCGGGTTGAGCACGAACCGCAGCTCCACCACATGGGGGATCAGCGGCATTGCACCAATGGGCTGCAGCACATTGGTGGCCCACAGCTTGATGGCCTGATCGATGCCAATGAGTGCCGCAGCCGCGAGCAGATTAAAAACAACAAATGCCATAGGATACTCCCAAAATCATTCAGTATAAAAAACGGCGCTCCCCGGTATAAGGGAGCGCCGCCCTTTAAAACATTGTTTTATGCGGAACGCTTAGGCTTCCACAACGCTGGCGCAGCGTGCGCACAGGGTGGGATGTGCGGCATGGCTGCCGATGGAAGAAGAATACTTCCAGCAGCGCTCGCACTTTTCGCCGGTGGCATGTGCAGCAGCAACGCCAGGCCCTCGACAGCACTTGCAGCGCCGCCTTCGCCCTTGACCAGCTCTACCTGAGAGACGATCATCAGGTCGGCCAGCTCGTCCATGGGGATGCTGTTGAGCAGGCTGTACACAGTATCATTGCAGTACAGGGTAACGGCAGCTTCCAGAGAAGCACCGATGATCTTTTCGGCACGGGCCTGCTCCAGAACCTTCTTCACCTCATCACGGACGGCGATCAGCTGTGCCCACTTTGCCTTGAAGGCATCATCGGCGGCATACTGGCCGGCCTTGGGCATCTCCTCAAAGACAACATACTTGTTCATGCCCTCGGTCTTGGGCATGAAGTCCCAGATCTCCTGACTGGTGAAGCACAGGATAGGAGCAATGATCTTGTCCAGAGCCACAAGGATCTTGTACATAGTGGTCTGAGCAGCTTGCGGCCTGCGCCGTTGGTGCAGTACAGGCGATCCTTGGTCACATCCAGATAGAAGTTGGACATGGCAACAACGCAGAAGTTGTACACTGCATGATAGACCTTGTTGAAGTCATACACAGCGTAGCCTGCGCTGGTATTGACCATCAGGTCATCCAGAGCAGCCAGTGCCCAGCGGTCGATCTCCTGCAGCTGATCATCAGCCACACAGTCGGTGTTGGGATCAAAGCCATCCAGATTGCCCAGAATGAAGCGGGCGGTGTTGCGGATCTTGCGGTAAGCCTCACTCAGCTGCTTGAAGATGTTCTTGCCGGCACGCACATCCACGGTGTAGTCGGAAGAAGCCACCCACAGACGGATGATATCAGCGCCGTAGTCCTTGATGATCTCGCTGGGCTCCACGCCGTTGCCGGCGCTCTTGTGCATCTGCTTGCCCTGCTCATCCACGACCCAGCCGTGGCACAGAACAGACTTATAGGGTGCGCAGCCCTTGCTTGCAACGCTGGTCAGCAGGCTGGACTGGAACCAGCCGCGGAACTGGTCGCCGCCTTCCATATACATATCAGCCGGGAAGCGCAGCTCGGGGCGCTCCTCCAGCACAGCGGCGTGGGTGGAGCCGGAGTCGAACCAGACGTCCATGATGTCGGTGTCCTTGGTCCACTCGGAAGCACCGCACTTTTCGCACACTTCGCCTGCGGGGATGATCTGCTCGGCTTCGTACTTATACCATGCATCGGAACCTTCCTTGCGGAACAGGTCGCTGACAGCCTTGATGGTGGCATCGGTGATGTGGTAGGTGCCGCACTTCTTGCAATAGAATGCGGGGATGGGCACGCCCCAGGTGCGCTGGCGGCTGATGCACCAGTCGTTGCGGTCGCGAACCATGCCCTTCATGCGGTCATGGCCCCAATCCGGCATCCAGGTAACGGTGTCGATGGCCTTGTAGACATCCTCGCGGAACTTTGCGATGGAGCAGAACCACTGTTCGTTGCACGGAAGATGATGGGGTGATGGCAGCGCCAGCAGTGCGGGTACTGATGCTTGATGTGCACCTGACCCATGACAGCACCGGACTCGGTCAAATCGGCCAGAATGGTCTTGTTGGCAGCCCACACGCGCTGACCTGCATACTTACCGGCCAGCTCGGTCAGATAGCCGCCATCGTCCACGGGGACGGTGATGGGCACCTGCGGATACTTCTGGCAGACGTTGAAGTCGTCCACGCCGTGGCCGCCTGCGGTATGGACACAGCCGGAACCGCTTTCCAGCGTGACGTGATCGCCCAGAATGACCCAGCCCTCCTTGGCAGGTAGACGTGGTTGTAGCGCATCAGCTCGAACTCGGTACCGGGGACCGGCTCACCCACGATCTCGTAGTTCTCGATGTGGCAGGCATCCATGACGCTCTTGACCAGTTCGGTGGCCATGATGTGGAACTCATCGCCGATCTTGACGAAGGAGTACTCGAACTGGCCGTTCAGGCAGATCGCCTCGTTAGCGGGCAGAGTCCAAGTGGTGGTGGTCCAGATGACGAAGTAGGTCTTGTCCATCGGGATGCCGTGCTTTGCCAGCACACCGTTGGGGTCCTGAGAGACGTGGAAACGCACGAAGATGGAATCGCAGTCGTCCTCGCCGTACTCGATCTCGGCCTCTGCCAGAGCCGTGCGGCAGTCCGGGCACCAGTACACGGGCTTCAGGCCCTTGTAGATGTAGCCCTTCTTTGCCATCTCGCCAAAAATCTCGATCTGGCGTGCCTCGAACTCAGGCTTCAGGGTCAGATACGGATGCTCGAAATCGCCGATAACGCCCAGACGCTTGAACTGGTCGCTCATGATATCGATGTGCTCAGTAGCAAACTTTTCGCAGATCTGGCGCAGTTCCAGCTTGGAAATGTCCTTCTTCTTATCACCGACGGAGGACAGAGCCTTCAGCTCGATTGGCAGGCCGTGGGTATCAAAGCCGGGCACATAGGGAGCCTGGAAACCCTCCATGTTTTTATCGCGGATAATGATATCCTTGATGATCTTGTTCAGGGCAGTACCCATGTGGATATTACCGTTTGCGTACGGAGGGCCGTCATGCAGGATGAACTGCGGCTTGCCCTCGTTGTGCTTCATGAGCTGATTGTACAGGTCGTTGTCGTCCCAATCCTTCAGCATGACCGGCTCCTTCTTGGGCAGGCCGGCACGCATTTCAAACAGGGTCTTGGGCAGGTTCAGAGTACTATCGTACTGCGATTTGTTCTTAGCCAATGGTTTACACTCTCCTCTATATTTCCTTATGGGGTTGCCTTACTCGCTGAACTTGACGCCCTGAAAAGCATCGTAGTCCGGCTCGTCCGGCTTAAAATCAGCAGGAGGCGCGGGCGGCGGGTCCAGCTTGAGCTGCTCTCATCCTTTGCCCAGAAATCCTCGCTGCTGTCAGCTGCCTTGTCGTCGTCATTTTCAACAACGGCAGCAGGTTCTGCATCTTCCTGTGCGGGCTGTGCAGGCTCTGCTTCCGGCTCCTGCACGTCCGCTGCCTGCGGCTGGGCTGCAGCGGCAGGCTCACTTTCCTCTGCAGCAGGCTCTGCCTGTTCGGCATCCTGTGCAGCCGTTTCCTTCTGGAACTCCGGCAGACGGCTCAGCGACTCCACATGGCTGCGGTACAGGTTGAGCACATCAGACTTGAAGCGGGTCACTTCCAAACGCACGCGGTCATACTCGCGTTCCTCTGCAAGGCGCTTCTCGTTTGCTTCGTTCTCGATCTCGTCTGCACGGTCGTTTGCCTTCTGCAGCAGTTCGTTGGCATCGCGGATGATATCATCACCGCGCAGATTTGCACGATGGATGATCTCTTCTGCTTTCTGGTTTGCTTCGCGGATGACATTTTCGCCCATGCGCTGTGCATTGATCAGCGCGCTCTTGAGCATTTCACCATCTGCCTCAAAGCTCTTCAGTTCATCGTGCAGCTTCTGGTTTTCAGCAGTCAGGTCCGCAATCTGCTTGCGAAGCTGTTCCGCCTGCGCATCGTCGTCCCGCAGCTGTTCTTCCACCTTATCCAGAAAACGGTCTACGTCCTCTGTGCGGTAGCCGCGGAGGTTTTTCTCAAATTGCACAGAACGGACATCCTGCGGAGTCAGCATAGTCATTTCCTCCCGTTGCTTTTAATATTGAAAAAATTCGATGATCGACCGATCTTTTCTGCTTTTGCCGGGCAGTGCAGTCAGGTTGAAGCGGCCCTTGCCGCGCACCGTGAACACATCGCCTCATATACCTGCGCATGAGGTTTATCCGCCGGCAGGTGGTTGATCTCCACCCTGCCCGCCTCGATCAGTTCCGAAGCCTGTCCTCGGCTGCAGTGCAGCATAGCTGCCAGCACAGCGTCCAGCCGCAGGGACGATACCGTTGCACTGTGCATCTCACGCTCCGCCTGCGGAAACTGCGGCACCTCGTCCAGCGTCAGCAGTTCCGTGGTCAGCTCCGTGTGCCCAGCCTGAAACAGTTCCCGCAGATCAGCTGTGCTGCCGGTTCCAGCGCAAACACATAAGCTGTGCCCGGCTGATCCTCCGGCAGAACGATATCTCCCAGCGCCTCGCGCCGCAGCTCAAGGCCCATCAGACTGCCCAGGTATCCTTGTGGGCGGCAGCGCCAGCCCCCGCCTGTGCACAGCATTGCAGCCGCACACAGCAGATGGGTGCTTCGCCGCAGCTGTACTCCGGCTCGATACAGAGCACCCTGCGCTCCGCATTCAGCCAGCCGCCCTCAAACCGGAAGCCCTCCTGCACACCGGCACGGCCCAGTGCCGCGCGGGCCAAGTCCTGCTCGCGGTCACTCAGGAAAGCCGAATACCGCGCAATGTCCCGGGAAAAGGCCGTGTGGGCCAAGTCCTCGATATGGCGCATGAGATAGCGTTCTTCATCGGTACGCGCAGGGATGAACCGCGCGCCGCCTTGGGCTGCGGATCAATAGAACGCGCCATTGTTCTCCAGCTCGTCCAGCAGATCACCCATGATATCCACGTTGTACGGAGTGATGATGAAGGTGCTGTTGGCCACGCGCTTGATCTGGCCATTGTTTGCATATGCAACACCGGACAGAAAATCCACCAGACGGCGGGACACTTCCTTATTGGTGGACTCCAGATTGAGCACACGGTGCGCTTGTTGTTCAGGTGGTCAGCAATGGTACTGGCATCCTCAAAACGCTCAGGCTTGACCAGAACGACCTTGAGCTGAGTGGTGGCATTGATGTTGACCACCTTTCCGTTCTTCTTGGCACCCTCAACAGGCTCTTCATTTTCGTCGTCAGCACCAAGGCCGATGCCATTGTTATTGTTTACCATCTGGGGGCCATCGTCAATGTACTGATCCTCGTAATCGTCTTCCTGGTCAAACAGACCTTTCTTAATGCTGTCAAGCAAAGACATACAATCTGCTCCTTTCATTCGGGCAGCATGGCGCTGCCTGGCGTTCTTTGCAAATAGATGCAAATAATAGCTTTATCTATTATCGGATTTTTTGCCTCAGATGTCAATAACTACAAAAGCTTTCCATCATACAAATTTTGTCCGGAAACGATTATTTCGTCATAAAGCCTCACCTTGCTGACCGAGCCCTCGGTCCCTTCGGGCAGAACAAGGATGTAATCGCGTCCGTGATGAGGGGATGGTCTGCGTCCACCGTCGATCGGGCAGAAGCGGGCAATATTGCCAAGTTTCACGTACACACCGGGAATGTAGTTTTCGCCCTGCGTTTGTGCCTCGGTGCCATCCTCTTTTAAATAGTGCACAGCCGCAGCAGGCACCCGCAGGCCGCTGCGCTCTCCTACCGAGATGCGTGCTGCAGCCCGGTTCAGGCAAAGCACATCGCCGTTGATGGAGTTGCAGGCAAGCACAAAGCGGGCAAGGCCGCTGTCCTGATCGATCTCCACCTCGGTGACGGTGGCCTTGAGGCTGTTCTCCACCTGACCCGGGAAGCTGATCTCCACCGCTGTGCTCAGCGGCTTGCCGTTCTGACCCAGCAGCTTTTCGCCCTGCTTTGCAGTGCACACGCCCACATAGCGCCATGTGAACCCTGCCACGATCTTACCGGCGCAGCCGTCCAGTGCCAGCACTGGGTCGGACTGCAGATAGCCCTGCAGCTCCTGTGCGTTCAGTGCAAGGATATCATCGGCACTGGCATTGAGCCGTCCGCTGCTGGAAGAGCGCACAAAATAGCCGGTCTGCGGTGCAGTGATCTGCGCCGGGCTGCCCAGCTGCGCCTGCACGCTCTGGGACTGCTGGACCAGCGCAGTGATCTGATCGGTAAAGTTTGCAGCTTCGCCCGTTACCACCCAGAGCTTGTTCTGGGCCAGCAGGTAGGCATTGGCATCATCATCCACCGCTTCATAATCGCTGTCGTCCAGCGTATCCAGCAGGTCATACAGCGCAGAAGAACGTTCTTTTAAAAGGGTATCCAGCTGCAGCGCAGAAGTGTTCTGCGATTTCTGCAGCAGGTCGATCTGATCATTCAGCTGGTTCAGCTGCAGGCGCAGCGAAGCCTGCGAAGCGTTGCTGTACACCTCTGCCACTGCGGTGCCCGCTGAAACGCGCTCGCCGTCGGCAGCAAGATATCCAAGGTTTCCACTGCCTGCCACATAGCTTTCGTCGAACAGCAGAACTCCGTCGGCTTCCACCGTATCCGAAATGACCGCAGGCAGCGCAGTCTCATAAACATTCTGCGGGAACAGGATATGTGCGGCCTGATACACCACATAAATTGCTGCCAGCAGCAGAAACGCGATCAGCACGCCTGCCAGAGTGGTAAGCACATGCGGCGCATGGCGTTCCTTCTGGGTCTCATCCGGCATATCGATCATCCTTTCGCTAAAAATTCGCTAGTTTTGCGGATGGCAGTCTGCACTGCATCCGGTGCACCGGCATCCAGCCAAACCACACCGTCCATATGGCGGAACCAGGTCAACTGCCGCTTGGCGTAGTTGCGGGAGGCCTGCTTGAGCTTTTCCGTGCAGGCTTCCAGTGGAGCCGTCTGCTCAAAATACGGAAAGAACTCCTTGTATCCGATGGCCTGCGCTGCCGTGCGGAAGCTTTCCCGGTTCTGCCAGACATGCTCCGCTTCCTTTATAAGGCCCGCTTCCAGCATTTTGTCCACACGCAGGTCAATGCGGCGGTAAAGTACCGCGCGCTCTGGGAAATCCAGACCGAGGATCAGGCTGCGGTAGGGTCGCTCCGGTGGGAGAGACTCCGCCTTCTGTTCGCTCAGCTTTTTGCCGGTGGCACGATAATGTTCGAGTGCGCGCAGCACCCGCACCTGATTGTTCGGGTGGATAGCCGCAGCAGCTTCCGGGTCGGCCTGCTTCAGTTCTTCGTACATGGCAGCACCGCCTTTTGCAGCCAGTTCCGCCGCCAGCTGCTCCCGCAGACCGGCAGGTGCTTTTTCCTCTGTAAAGCGCACCCCATACAGAAAGCTCTGAACATACAGCCCTGTGCCGCCCACAAGGATGGGCAGCTTCTTCCGGGCAGAGATCTCTTCTTCCAGCTTTCCGGCCATGGCGGTAAAGTCTGCCACGCTGAAAGCCTTGTCCGGCGTAAGGATATCCACGCGTGATGCGGGATACCGCAGGTCTCCTCCGGTGTCACCTTTGCCGTGCCTATGTCCAGACCTTTATAAATCTGCATGGAATCACAGCTGATGACCTCGCCGGAAAAATGTTTTGCAAGCTCTACGCCCAGCGCTGTCTTCCCGGTTGCGGTAGGGCCGACGACGGCCACCACGGGATGTTTATACGATGCGTCCAAACTGCTTTTCCAGCTCCTTCCGGGTCAATTTGAGTACGCAGGGGCGGCCATGCGGGCAGAACGGCGGCACCTCGCCGGAAAGGATCTTTTCGGCCAGCGCCAGCAGTTCCTGCGGCGAGGACTTGTCCCCCGCTTGATGGCTGCACGGCAGGAGATAGAATGCAGCACCCACTCGGTGTGCTCGTTCAGCGCATCATGGCCGCCCTTGAGCAGCTTATTTGCGATCTCCACCAGCAGGCTTTCCGCATTCTGCGGCTCCACATCTGCGGGCACCGCGCGCAGCACCACGGTATTGCCGCCAAAGTCCGCGATCTCAAGGCCCGCATTTTCCAGCAGAGGAATGTTATCCAGCAGGGCCTGCTTTTCCTCCGCAGCAAGGTCGATGGCAGCAGGCTCCAGCAGCATCTGGCTGGGCACATTGCCATAGTTCGCGGCTAGTTTTTCGTACAGCTGGCGCTCGTGGGCAGCGTGTTTATCGATCAGGCACAGCTCGTCGCCGCGTTCTGCAAGGATATATGTTCTGAACACCTCGCCCACATAGCGCAGCGGTTCCGGCTGATCCGCCGTCGGATCAAAGTTCATCTGCTCCGGCTCGGCCAGTACAGTTTCCTGTTCTGCCGCTTCCGGCGCATCCGGTTCTGTTTCTGCACAGGGTGCACTCTCAGGTTCTTCCTTTGGCGCTTCCTGCGCAGGGTTCCACGCTGCCATATGGTCCTGAGACGAATGCAGTTTTGTCTCACCAAATTCCGGTTCCACATCCAGCTGCGTTTCACTTGCCGCCGCACGGAACGGCTCTGGTGCCTTTGTCGTTTCCAGCTTCGGGCTGTGAAGGGTCACGAATGGATCCAGCATATCCTCGTTCTGAGCACTGCCTTTCCAGCGCGGCACACTGGGTGCTGTCGGTATTTGCATTGCAGCAGCCGGGGCAGGCTGCTGCGGTGCTGCGGCGGGTTTTGCCGGTTCCAATGCTGCTGTGGCAGAACGCCCGGGTCTGCCTGTCCCCGAATGATCGCAGAAAGGCCTGTAAAGTTATTGTTCTTTACATCATTTTTGATTATATCAGCGTCTTTTTTTGAATTTTCAGCTTTTTCTTCTTCTTTTGTCCGCTTCAAAGGTAAAAAGCCGTTCACCAGTGCCGGGCTGAGCCAATGCCAGCTTGACGGCATGATACACCACATCAAAAACATCATTTTCGCGGGCAAAGCGGGCTTCGATCTTGGCCGGATGCACATTGACATCCACAAGGTCGGCCGGCATTTCCAGCAGCAGAATGCCGCCCGGGAACTTGCCCTGCATCATGGTACCCTTGAACGCCATCTCCATACCGGCCATCATGGTGCGGTTGCGCACATAGCGGCCATTGATGTAAAAATGCTGCATGCTTCGGCTGGCGCGGCAGCTTTTGGGCGGGGTAATCAGACCGGTGATGCGGTACACGCCCTCCTGATTTTTCAGCTCAATGAGGTCCCGGCTGAACTCCCGGCCCAGCACCGCATAGGTTGCACCGCGCAGCTGGCCGTCGCCGGGCGTGACATACTGCAGCTTGCCCTCACGGATGAACTTGACGCTGACTTCCGGGTGGCTGAGCGCTACATGGGTAACTGTATCCGACACAAAGGTGCCCTCGGAGGAGTCCTTTTTGAGGAACTTCATGCGGGCAGGCGTGTTGTAAAACAGATCCTTTACCCGGATGGTGGTGCCCACAGCTCTGGCACCCGGCTCACGGGAGACCTCTTCCCCGCCCTCAATGCGGTAGACCGTGGCAAACTCGTCCACCTCTGTTCGGGTGGTCAGCTCTACACGGGCCACGCTGGCAATGGATGCCAGTGCTTCACCGCGGAAGCCAAGCGTATGGATGTTGGTCAGATCGTCCGGTGTTTCAATTTTGCTGGTGGCGTGGCGGATAAACGCCGTGGAGATATATTCTGCCTCGATGCCGGTGCCGTTATCGCTGATCTCGATCAGCTTGACGCCGCCGGATTCAATGCTGACGGTCACCTGCGTGGCACCGGCATCAATGGAGTTTTCCAGCAGCTCCTTAACAACGGATGCCGGACGCTCGACCACCTCACCGGCTGCGATCAGCTCGGCTGTGTGCTTATCCAGAACATGGATCACTGCATGGTGTTTTCCCTCCTTGTATGGTCAGGGTCAGGTAGAGCAGTTTCATCTGTTCAGGCTGCCCTTCAGGGTCTTTTTCAGCTCGTAGAGGAAGTTCAAAGCCTCAATGGGGGTGAGTGTTTCCACATCCAGAGCTTCCAGCTTGTCCATCATCTCACTGGGCACAGCCGGAGAGTTATACTCCTGCAGGGCATCAAAATCCATCTGCTCTACTTTATTTTTAGGTGCAGTTGCTTCCAGCGCGCGCAGCACCTCATGAGCGCGGCGGGTCACACTGCCGGGCAGGCCTGCCAGCTTTGCCACCTCGATGCCGTAGCTGTCATCCGCCGGGCCGCGCACGATGCGGCGCAGGAAGGTGATGTCCTCGCCGCGTTTTTTTACTGCAATATTGTAGTTTTTTACGCCGTCCACGCCGCCTTCCAGCTCGGTCAGCTCGTGGTAGTGGGTGGCAAACAGAGTCTTGCAGCCAAGGCCCTTGGCGGGGTCTGCAATGTGCTCCACTACGGCGCGGGCAATGCTCATGCCGTCAAAGGTGGAAGTGCCGCGGCCGATCTCGTCCAGCACCACAAGGCTTTTGGCGGTGGCATTTTTCAGGATCTCCGCTACCTCGGTCATCTCCACCATAAAGGTGGACTGACCGGCAGACAGGTCGTCCGACGCACCGATGCGAGTGAAAATGGCATCCACCACACCCACATGGCAGCTGGAAGCCGGCACAAAGGAGCCGATCTGCGCCATCAGCGCGATCAGTGCATTCTGGCGCATGTACGTAGATTTACCTGCCATGTTGGGGCCGGTGATGATCAGGCAGCGGTCTGCACCACAGTTCAGGGTGGTATCATTGGGTACAAACAGGCTGCCTTTCAGCATCTGCTCCACCACAGGGTGACGGCCCTCGGTGATGGTCAGCTCGTCACTGTCGTCCACGATGGGACGGCAGTAGTTGTTTTCCGCTGCCACCTGCGCCAGCGCCGTGAGCACATCCAGCTGGGCCACCGCATTGGCCGTGCGCTGGATGCGGTCCAGCTGAGCGCTGATGCTTTCCAGCAGTTCGCTGAACAGGCGGTGCTCCAGCGTGATGAGCCGTTCGTGGGCACCTAAGATCTTGCTTTCCAGCTCTTTCAGTTCCTGCGTGATGTAGCGTTCGCCGGAAGTCAGGGTCTGCTTGCGGATGTAGGTCTCCGGCACCATGCTCTTATAGGAGTTGCTTACCTCGATGAAGTAGCCAAACACATGGTTATAGCCGATCTTCAGCTTGGGGATGCCGGTTTCCTGCCGCAGGCGGCTTCCAGCTGCGCCAGAACGCCCTTGGTATTGTCGCGAATGGAGCGCAGCTCGTCCACCTCGGCATGGTAGCCTTTGGCAATGACGCCGCCATCCTTGAGGGTAGAGGGCGCTTCCGGGTCCACCGCCGCATAAATACGGGCCTTGATGTCCTCCAACGGATCGATCTGTACTGCCAGTTCAGCAAGCTCCGGGCAGCCGCAGGCTCAGCCTGCCTGCGCAGGCCGGGCAGCCGGTCGCAGGTCTGGGCCAGCGTATAGATCTCCTTGGGTGTGGCAGAGCCGTAAACCGTGCGGGTCATCAGGCGTTCCATATCCGCAATGTAACCCAGCTCTTCGGTCAGGTCGCCGCGGGCCATGGTCTGCTTGACAAGGCTCTCCACAGCGTTCAGGCGGTGGTTGATGAGTGCACTGGAAATAAGCGGCTGCTCGATCCAGCTGCGCAGCATACGCTTGCCCATGGATGTACTGGTCTTATCCAGCACCCAGAGCAGCGTGCCCCGCTTTTCGCGGCCGCGCAGCGTCTCGGTCAGCTCCAGATTGGCGCGGGTCACGGGCGAAAGACGCATGAACTGAGCCTTATTATAGGTTATGACCGTTTTCAGACGTTCCACGCCCTTGATCTGGGTATCGTGCAGATATTCCAGCAGTGCCGCCATGGCAAAGCGCACAAGGCCGTCCGCTGCAATGCCGGTGATCTGCGCCCAGTCGCGGCCAAACTGGTTTTCCAGCGATGCCGCCACAAGGCCCGGTGCATAGCGCTCCTCTTCGATCAGCTCCACCGAACAAGTCATATTCTTTTTGATGTACGCCGTCACCTCGCGGCAGTCCAGCAGACCCGGATTCATCAGCACTTCGCTGGGATGGTAGCGGCACAGCTCCGTAATGACCGCCGGGGCGATCTTGTCTGCATTCAGCTCTGTGATATGGGCCGTACCGGTAGAGACATCCGCAAAGCACAAACCTGCTTTCTTTCCTTTGAGGAAGATACTGGCAATGTAGTTATTGCGGTCATCCTGCAGCATACTGCTCTCAATGACCGTGCCGGGTGTGACCACGCGGATGATGTCCCGCTTGACAAGGCCCTTGGCCTTGGCCGGGTCTTCCACCTGCTCACAGATGGCTACTTTGTAGCCCTTGGCGATCAGCCGCGCCACATAGCCCTCGTAGCTGTGGAAGGGCACGCCGCACATGGGTGCCCGCTCTTCCATGCCGCACTGCTTGCCGGTCAGGGTCAGGTCCAGTTCCTTGGATGCCGTCAGGGCATCGTCAAAGAACATCTCATAAAAATCGCCGATGCGGTAAAACAGAATTTCGTCCTTATGTTGTTTTTTGATCTCAAGATATTGCTGCATCATGGGCGACAGCTCTGCCATGGTTTACCCTCTCTCCCGTTCTATGGTTCTGTGCACAAGTTTGCGGCTTGTAACCGCTTTTGCAAACAAAACGCGGTCTGTTTTGCACAGCCGCGTTTTTGTTTTTGCCGGTTTTAGTGGCAGCCGCCGCAGGTGGAGCAGCTGCCGGTGCAGGAAGCAGAAGGCTCCTGTACCGTCATGGGGTCGCCGCCATTCATGGCAGTGTTGATGATGGCATCGATATAGTTCACGAGGTTCTCGCAGTCACGCTTGGCCTCGTTGTAAGCCACCATGCCCTCGTTGCCCATGATCTGGCCGTACAGGCTGTTCACCTTTTCGTTCAGTTCGGCGATGCGGGCATCGTTGCGCTCGCTCTTGCCGATCTCATTGTTCAGATCCATGCGGGCGAGGTTGAACTCGCCGATCAGGTTCTGCAGCTCTTCGTCCTTATCGTTTGCCTTGCGGGTCTGATCCAGAACGAGGTAGCGGCTATCGGTCTGCAGCGCAACGGCTGCGCGCTTGAAAAGATCAATGCAATCCATTTGAATGGTCTCCTTCTTATTTATACGTTCAGGGGCACTGCCCCGGAATCACTCAGGCAAGCTCACCCAGCAGCACAGTCGCCCGTGCGCCCGTGAGATGTACGTTGGCATAGCTGCCCATCAGGGAAGCGTCTGCCGTGAACTCCACCGTCAGGTTGTTGTCCAGACGGCCGGAGAGGGTGCCCTCATTGCGGCCAAAGCCTCTACCAGTACCTTCACAGTCTGGCCAACCTGCGCCTTGACCAGCGCCATGGCGATCTCGTCCTGCAGCTTGAGCAGGCGGGTCATGCGGTCGGTCTTTTCCTTGCGGGGGGTGGGGTCCGGCATTTCGGCAGCCTTGGTGCCGGTGCGCTTGGAATAGATAAAGGTGAACAGCTGCATATAGCCCACCTTCTGCACCAGTTCCAGCGTCTTTACAAAGTCCGCTTCGGTCTCGCCGGGGAAGCCAACGATGATGTCACTGGAAAAGGTGATGCCGGGCACCGTTTTGCGAGCGTATTCGATGAGCTCAAGATACTGTTCCACCGTGTAGTGGCGGTTCATCTTCTTCAGCAGTTCATCGGAGCCGCACTGCACCGGCAGGTGCAGGTGCTTGCACAGCTTCGGCTGGGCGGCAATGGTGTCGATCAGCTTGTGACTGGCATCCTTGGGGTGGCTGGTCATAAAGCGGATGTGATAATCGCCGGGCACCGTGCACAGCAGGTTGAGCAGATCAGAAAAGTCCACCTTTTCTTCCAGACCCTTACCGTAGCTGTTGACGTTCTGTCCCAGCAATGTGATCTCCTTATAGCCTGCCTCCACAAGACCGCGGAATTCAGCAAGGATATCACCGGGCTTGCGGCTCTTTTCGCGGCCGCGCACATAAGGCACGATGCAGTAGGTGCAGAAGTTGTCGCAGCCGTACATGATGGGCAGCCATGCGCGGAACTCGCTCTCACGCCGGATGGGGATATTCTCCACGATGACCGGGCGCTGGGCGGGCTCCATCAGCACACGCTTATGCTTCTGCAGCTTCTGGGCAATGAGCTGCGGCAGGGTGTCGATGCCGTCCACGCCAAACACAAGGTCAACGTAAGGATAGCTCTGGCGCAGCTTTTCTACCACGTGCTTCTGGTTGGCCATGCATCCGCACAGGCCGATGATGAGATCATGCTTTTTTTCCTTAAGTCCCTTCAGGCACCTACGTTGCCGAACACACGCTGCTCGGCATGCTCACGCACGGCGCAGGTGTTGAAGAGGATCAGTCTGCATCCTCGGGCTTATCGCACAGGCCATAGCCGATGTCCATCAGCACGCCCTTGATCCGCTCGCCGTCGTTCACGTTCTGCTGACAGCCATAGCTGTGCACAAAGGCCAGCGGCGGCGTATCATAGGCCTGCTTTACCAACTCAGCGGCAATGTTATTATGTTCAAAACTAATGTATTCCAATCAAACCATCCTTCTCCGCCGGGCCGAAGTGCCCTGTGCGGCGAAAATCTACTTGCACTTTCTGAAAAGAGCCTTCTCTATAGTATACCCTGTTTATACGCTCCGGGCAAGAGGTTCCGTGCAAATTTTATGGTTCAGTGGGCGTTTTCCTGCGCCTGCTTCTCGCAGCAGACCTCGCATACGCCGATCAGCACAACAGCGCAGTCCTGCACATAGCCCTTCTGGTTTTTCACCAGTTTCATTACCTGCTTTCCGTCCACCTCGGCATCGGTCACGCTGCCGCACACGGTACAGTACAGATGGCTGTGCCAGGGCAGCGTGTGGTCAAAGCGGTCAGCCTTGCCTGGAATGGACACCCGGCGCACCCGGCCCGCATCCACCAGACTATTCAGGTTACGGTATACGGTGCCAAGGCTCAGGCCCGGGCATTCCTTGACCGCAGCATCATAAATTTCCTCGGCGGTGGGGTGGTCGCACAGGTTCTGCACCGTCTGCATGACCAGCTCACGCTGTTTGGAATATCGCATATCGTTCTCCTTTTTCTTTGTTTTTGGGTTTTGGGTGTAAGGCGTGGCTCAGACGTTCTCTTCGCCCTTGATCTTTGCCCAGTAGCACGGGCCGCCTGCTCATTTTTGTTATCGCCAAAGGTATAATATTTTACGTCCTTGATGGCATCTGGCAGGTATTGCTGTTCCACCCAGTGATGGTCGTAGTCATGGGCGTATTTGTAGTTCTGGCCCTTCACCAGAGCATCCTCACCGTCGTAGTGCTTGTTCTGCAGTTGGCGCGGGATCGGCCGGTGCGGCCCGCCTGCACATCCGCAATGGCCGCGTTGATGGCATCATAGGCACTGTTGGACTTAGGACTGGTGGCCACCAGAATGACGGCATCTGCCAGCGGGAGCCGTGCTTCCGGCAGGCCCACCATGTTGGCGGCATCAATTGCCGCCTTCACAATGGGGATGATCTGTGGATAGGCAAGGCCCACATCCTCGCAGGCACATACCATCAGGCGACGGCAGGCCGAGGGCAGATCTCCTGCTTCCAGCAGACGGGCCAGATAATGCAGCGCCGCATCCGGGTCGGAGCCGCGCATGGACTTCTGGTAGGCTGACACGATGTCGTAGTGGTCATCGCCCTCCCGGTCATACCGCATGGCAGTGCGGCGGGTGACCTGCTGGATCATTTCCAGCGTAATGTGCTTTTCCCCATCCTCAATGGAGCTGCCGTCACCGCAAAATCAAGACAGCCCAGCGCCTTGCGCAGGTCGCCGCCTGCGCTCTCGGCAAGGTAGGCACAGGCATTCTCGTCCATGCAGACCTTTGTGCTCTCCCCTTCCGAAAGCTTTTTCAGTGCATTGTGCACCCCACGCTCCACATCCGCTGCCGAAAGTGATTTGAACTCAAACACCGTACAGCGGGACAGCAGCGCATTATAAATGTAGAAGTATGGATTTTCGGTGGTGGATGCAATGAGCGTCACCGAGCCATCCTCAATGCATTCCAGCAGGCTCTGCTGCTGTTTTTTGTTCAGGTACTGGATCTCGTCCAGATACAGCAGGATGCCTCCCGCACCTGCCAGCGTGTCGATATCCTTGAGCACCGCCTTGATGTCCCCGGTGCCGCAGGAAGTGCCATTGAGCTTATGCAGCGTCATACCGCTGTTTTCTGCAATGATGCGTGCCACCGTCGTTTTTCCGGTACCGGACGGGCCGTAGAAGATCATGTTCGGGATGCGTCCGCTCTCGATAGTACGGCGGAACACCCTGCCCAGTGCCAACAGATGCTGCTGACCGCAGACATCTGCCAGTGTTTTGGGCCGCAGACGCTGTGCCAGTGTTCGTTCATCGTGTTTTCCTCCTCCCGTACCGAGGCGCGATTCCCCCAGCATTTTTCTATAGTATATCGCATTTTGGCAGTAAGAGCAAGGTTTTATCTGAAAATCATTCTCAGATAATTTTGCCCGCAGTTTACAAAAAACGCAAAACATGGTATTATCGTATCAGCTTTTGTCGATAGGAGTGGATGAAATGCCTGTTCGCAAAAAAGCACCAGAAGACCTTACTGCAAAAAAGGCGCTGGCGCTGGAAGTGATTGACCGGTTAAAAAAAGAATACCCAGATGCCGGCTGTACATTGGATTATGACCACGCCTGGCAGCTTCTGGTCAGCGTGCGTCTGGCAGCCCAGTGCACCGATGCCCGCGTGAACATTGTGGTGGAAGACCTGTTTGCCAAATATCCCAATGTTGCTGCGCTGGCTGCTGCAGAACCCGAAGACATTGAAGCCATCGTCAAGCCTGCGGGTTGGGACGCTCCAAAGCGCGGGACATCTCCGCCTGTATGCGGGTGCTGCGCGATAAATACGGTTGTCAGGTGCCCACCACCTTTGAAGAGCTGCTCGCCCTGCCCGGCGTAGGCCGCAAGAGCGCAAACCTTATCATGGGCGATGTGTTTGGCAAGCCTGCTATCGTAACAGACACCCACTGCATCCGGCTGTGCAACAAGATCGGCCTTGTGGACGGCATCAAGGAACCGCAGAAGGTGGAAATGGCCCTGTGGAAGATCGTTCCTCCGGAAGAAGGCAGCGACCTGTGCCACCGCTTTGTGATGCATGGTCGGGCAGTGTGCAATGCGCGCAAACCAGAATGCGAAAAATGTTGTTTGAAGGATATTTGCCGCTTTGCCCGGGGAACCGCCGGGCAGAGCGCAGAGCTTTAAAACTCAGGAGGTAGAATATTATGTTTGGTTTTATTTTCAGTCTGCTGATCGGCGCTCTGGCTGGTTACATCGCCGGCCGCATTATGGGCAGCGAAACTTCCACCGTGCGCAATATCGTGCTGGGCATTCTGGGCGGTTTTGTAGGCAGCATCGTGTTCGGCCTGATTGGTCTGAGTGCTACCGGCATCGTGGGTGAGATCCTCGTTTCCGTTGTGGGTGCCTGCATCTGCATCTGGATCGGCCGTAAGTTGTTCAACTGATTATTCTTGTGTGCAAGGCTGCTCTTCGAGTTTTTCTCGGAGGGCAGTTATATTTTTGCGTCACAGACTATTTGCACCTGTTCTGCCGCAAAATCAAATCTTGACAGCGCACAGGAAGTATGATAGAATATTTCTCGTTGCAGAACATGCAAGAAAATTTTATCTGCTACTGTGGCTCAGCTGGTAGAGCAGCTCACTCGTAATGAGCAGGTCGCCTGTTCGAATCAGGTCAGTAGCTCCAAAAATCCTACGAATTTACGTTTAGAATCGTAATTTCGTAGGATTTTTATTTAGTCTCGCAAGTTTTCGCAAAACCGCAACATAAACCGCAACATCGCCCACAAAACAAGACAAAATAAAACGCCCCGTGACACCATTTCATAGGGCGTTATACGCATTTTTATGCTTTCTTTTGGACAGGCTCCTTGAGTTCACAATGTAGGTTTGTCAATGATGTGTTTCTGTGATGCTTGGTGTAGCAATTTAACTGTACCACCGAACGACTCATTCGTCTTTTTTCACTTTGTGACACATCTATTGTAATCCTACACAGCTTTTATGGTTCAATATATGAAATTTTATTGAAAATTTTTCATGGCAGTGGTAAAATATTTTTATGTCTCTGTCATTCTGTGCCCCTTCGCGGTAGAGGGAGAGCGCAAAACAGAAAAGACGCAAAATTGCGGCATCCTTTCCGTGGGTGGGTTTTACAGCACACACTCTTGCGGCGGTGATGTATGATCAGTAAGCCAAAGCAGCCAACCGCAAAACGATGGCTGCCCAAGAAGTGTGAGGAGAAGGATCGGATGAAAACAAAAACATTGCGCCGCCTATTTTCCATGCTTGCGGCACTGGTGATGGGGCTATCCCTGCTCACCGGATGCAGCGAAAAAAATGCGGAACGAACACAGGAGCAGGAAGACGCTCAGACTATTCAGGTGTATCTGTGGAGCACCAGCCTGTACGAAAACTATGCCCCCTATGTCCAGTCCCAGCTGCCGGACGTGAACATTGAGTTCATCGTCGGCAACAACGATCTGGATTTTTACAAGTTTTTGCAGCAAAACGGCGGTCTGCCGGATATCATCACCTGCTGCCGGTTCTCGCTGCACGATGCGGCACCGTTGAAGGACAGCCTGATGAACCTTGCCATGACCAATGAGGCGGGCGCTGTGTACAACACCTACCTCAACAGCTTCAAAAACGAGGATGGCAGTGTGAACTGGCTGCCGGTGTGCGCGGATGCCCACGGCTTTGTGGTCAACCGCAGCCTTTTTGAGCAGTACGATATTCCCCTGCCCACCGATTACGCAAGCTTTGTAGCGGCCTGTCAGGCTTTTGAAAAGGTAGGCATCCGCGGCTTTACCTCCGATTATACCTACGACTACACCTGCATGGAAACCCTGCAGGGGCTTTCCGCTGCCGAGCTTACCACCACCGCGGGGCGCAAGTGGCGCACTACCTACAGCGACCCCGCCAGCACCGCGCGGGTGGGTCTGGACGACACCGTATGGCCGGGGGCGTTTGAGCGGATGGAGCAGTTCATTCAGGATACCCACCTTACAGCAGATGATCTTGCATTGAATTACGACGATGTGACCGGAATGTTCCGGAACGGAGAAGTTGCCATGTACTTTGGCAGCTCTGCCGGCGTGAAGATGTTTCAGGATGAGGCATCGACACGATCTTTCTGCCTTCTTCAGCCAGAACAGCGAACCGTGGATCATGACCACCCCCTATTTCCAAGTTGCCCTGAACCGGGATCTGGAGCAGGACACCGCGCGCCGCGAAAAAGCCATGAAGGTGCTGAACGTCATGCTCTCCGAACAGGCGCAGAACCGCATCGTCTCAGAGGGGCAGGACATACTGAGCTACAGCCAGAACGTTCCCCTGCGCCTGACCGAGTATCTGAAGGACGTCCGCAGCGTGGTGGAAGAAAACCACATGTATATCCGCATCGCCTCCAACGATTTCTTTGCCGTTTCCAAGGATGTGGTCTCCAAAATGATCGCAGGCGAGCTTACCGCTGAGCAGGCGTATCAGGCCTTCAATGCCCAGCTCCTTGCCGATGAGGAGCCTGCCGACAACGAGACCGTGCTGACCTCCGGGAAGGCCTATTCCAACGTATTCCACGCAAACGGCGGCAGCGCTGCCTTCTCCGTGATGGCAAACACGCTGCGCGGCGTGTATGGCACCGATGTGCTGCTTGCCACCGCAAACAGCTTTACTGGCAGTGTGTTGCAGGCGGATTATAACCAGAAAATGGCAGCTTCCATGATCATGCCGAACGGTCTGATGTCCCGCCAGCGCACCATGACCGGTGCGGAGCTGAAAGAGACCGTCCACGCCTTTGTGGAAGGCTGCGAGGGCGGGTTTGTGCCCTTCAACCGCGGTTCTCTGCCAGTGGTCAGCGGCATTGCTGTGGAGGTAAAAGAGAATAACGGCAGCTATACCCTGACCGGCATCACCCGGAACGGCAGCCGCTGGGAGATAACGACACCGTTACCGTGACCTGCCTTGCAACGGAAAAGCAGATGGAAGCGCTGCTTGCGAGCGATAGCGGCACGTCTGCTGGCGAAGATACGTGGGTAAAAAACACATGGCGCGATTATATCTCCGGCGGCGCAGCGCTTGCAGAGCCGGAAAACTACATGACACTGAGGTGAGCGGAATGGCAGACGAAAAGCACGAATCCAAACGCAGCTGCTATTCCCGGCACAAGTGGCTGCCTGCCGCCGCTGCCATCCTTCCTTTTGGTCTTTCTGGCAGCCGGTTTCAGCTTCCGGTACATCTCGTTTATGTCGCAGACCATCTATCAGGAAAGCACCTCGCATCTGGAAGAGGTACTGTATAAATCCAA
>ENA-OQEB01000267-OQEB01000267.1-human-gut-metagenome-genome-assembly--contig:-NODE-267-length-22262-cov-2.010571_pt1 | contig 22262 bp, 35 predicted proteins | sample MGYA00242787_ERZ504619 | MGnify/ENA primary metagenome ERZ504619 (study PRJEB26092, sample SAMD00036317) | human gut metagenome | host: Homo sapiens | study: EMG produced TPA metagenomics assembly of... | reverse complement strand
TGCGTTATTTTCGGTAAGGCTCTGTACGAAGGCCGCATCACCTTCAAAGAGTTGGAAAACTTTGTTAGTTGAAAGGTGAAAATTAATCACTTATAACTTATAACTTATAACTCAAACCGCCGTGTTAGCAAAAAGAATCATTCCTTGCCTCGACATTAAAGATGGGCAGACCGTGAAAGGTACCAATTTCGTGAACCTCCGCCAGGCGGGCGACCCGGTAGAACTGGCGCGTGCTTATAGTGAGCAGGGTGCCGACGAACTGGTTTTTCTCGACATCACAGCCAGTTTTGAAGGCCGTAAGACTTTCACTGAATTGGTGAAACGCATAGCTGCGAATATCAGCATTCCTTTTACTGTAGGTGGAGGCATTCATGAACTGGGTGACGTGGATAGCTACTGAATGCAGGTGCCGATAAAATCTCCATCAATTCCTCAGCTATCCGCCGTCCCGGATTGATAGACGAGATTGCGAAGAACTTCGGTTCTCAGGTTTGTGTACTGGCAGTTGATGCCAAACAGACAGAGAAGGGATGGCGGTGCTACTTGAACGGTGGTCGTGTGGAAACGGATAAGGAACTGTTTGCGTGGACAAAAGAAGCCCAGGAACGTGGTGCGGGCGAGATATTGTTCACCAGCATGAATCACGACGGTGTCAAGACCGGTTATGCCAATGAAGCGCTTTCCAGCCTTGCCGACGGATTGTCCATCCCCATCATTGCATCGGGAGGGGCAGGTGCCAAAGAACATTTTCGTGACGTCTTTTTGCAGGGAAAAGCAGATGCTGCCCTGGCAGCCAGTGTTTTTCATTTCGGAGAAATCAAAATTCCCGAATTAAAATCGTATCTTTGTGCCCAAGGAATTGCGATGAGAAGATGAAGGTGAGTTTACGATTGGACGATTTACGATTTACGATTGGGATTACTCAAGCAAATCATAAGTCTCCAGTCACTTAAAGTAATATCAATCGTAAATAGTAAATAGCTAAATCGTAAATAGAATGGATTTTGACAAGATGAACGGACTCGTTCCGGCGATTATACAAGATGCAGATACCGCTAAGGTGCTGATGCTTGGCTTCATGAACAAGGAGGCTTATGACAAGACGGTGGAAACTGGAAAGGTGACTTTCTTCAGCCGTACCAAGAACCGCCTTTGGACGAAAGGCGAGGAGAGTGGCAACTTCCTGAATGTGGTTTCCATGAAGGAAGACTGTGACCGGGATACGTTACTGGTGCAGGTACATCCCGTAGGCCCGGTTTGCCATACCGGTACAGATACTTGCTGGGGTGAGAAGAACGAACAGCCGGTTATGTTTCTAAAGCTTCTTCAGGATTTCATCTGTAAGCGTTATGATGAAATGCCCGAAGGTTCCTATACGACCAGTCTTTTCCAGTCCGGTATCAACAAAATGGCACAGAAGGTAGGCGAATAGAGGCTGTGGAAACCGTCATTGAGGCTTGCAACGGTACGGACGAACGCCTGATTTATGAAGGAGCTGATTTGTTGTATCACCTCATCGTGCTGCTCACATCCAAAGGATACCGCATTGAAGACCTTGCGCGTGAATTGGAGGAACGTCACAGTGCGACGTGGAAGAAACATTAAGTAATTAAAAATTAATAATTAAAAATGGGGGTGGGCGAGGCGCTGATAAGATATACGGACGTAGAGATACACCAGCAGGAGTTGTGCGTACTGAACGATGTGAATTTGGAACTTCACAAAGGGGAGTTCGTGTACCTGGTAGGTAAAGTGGGCTCCGGCAAGACGAGCCTGCTCAAGACTTTCTATGGCGAACTGGATATTGCATCGGGCGAGGCTGAAGTATTGGGGTATGACATGCTCCATATTAAGCGTAAGCACATCCCGCAGTTGCGCCGCAAGCTGGGAATCGTATTCCAGGACTTCCAGTTGCTGACAGACCGTACGGTGTACGACAACCTTGAATTTGTTCTCCGTGCTACCGGTTGGAAGAGCAAAGGGGAGATTAAGGACAAAATAGAAGAGGTGTTGAACCTGGTGGGGATGAGCAACAAAGGATATAAGCTGCCTAATGAACTGTCGGGTGGTGAGCAACAGCGCATTGTGATTGCGCGTGCAGTGCTCAACTCTCCGGAGATAATCCTTGCGGATGAGCCTACCGGAAACCTGGATTCGGAAACCGGACATGCCATTGCAGAACTTCTGCACGGCATCAGTGAAGCCGGCGCACTGGTGGTGATGACCACGCACAACCTGCAGCTGCTGCGAGAGTGTCCCGGCAAGGTGTACCGGTGCGCAGACCATCTGATGACTGATGTTACAGCAGAATACGCCCCTGCAATAACCAATGATTAGTAGTTAAGTAGTTATCTCTAACTACTGATTCTTATAAAGAACAGAAATTAACGATAAAGCTCCGCAGCTGCCTACTTGTAGCTCGTAGCTTGTAACTATAAACTAATTAATACAGGAACGAAAATGAAAGTTTTAAAGTTTGGAGGTACTTCAGTAGGTTCGGCTCAGCGAATGAAGGAAGTGGCCAAATTGATTACCGATGGTGAACGTAAGATTGTGGTTCTCTCTGCCATGTCGGGTACCACAAACACATTGGTTGAGATTTCGGACTATCTGTACAAGAAGAATCCGGAAGGTGCCAACGAGATTATCAACAAGCTGGAAAGTAAATATCGCCAGCACATTGATGAACTCTTTGCTACTCCGGAGTATAAACAGAAAGGCCTGGAACTCATCAAATCACATTTTGACTATATCCGTTCTTATACCAAAGACTCTTCACTCTGTTTGAGGAGAAAGTGGTGTTGGCTCAGGGCGAGTTGATTTCCACCGCCATGATGAACTACTATCTGCAGGAATGCGGCGTGAAGTCTGTGTTGCTTCCGGCTTTAGAATACATGCGTACGGACAAGAATGCCGAGCCCGATCCGGTCTATATCAAGGACAAGCTCCAGGTTCAGCTGGAACTGCATCCGGATGCTGAGATTTATATCACTCAGGGTACATCTGCCGCAACGCCTACGGCGAGATAGACAATCTGCAGCGTGGCGGAAGCGACTATACGGCTTCGCTGATTGGTGCTGCCATCAACGCTTCCGAAATCCAGATTTGGACGGATATCGACGGCATGCACAACAACGACCCCCGTATTGTGGACAAGACTGCGCCGGTGCGTCATCTGCATTTCGAAGAGGCCGCCGAGCTGGCATACTTCGGTGCCAAGATTCTGCACCCTACCTGCATCCAGCCTGCCAAGTATGCCAATATCCCCGTCCGTCTACTCAATACGATGGACCCCACTGCTCCGGGTACGCTGATTTCCAATGATACGGAGAAGGGTAAGATTAAGGCGGTGGCTGCCAAGGACAACATTACGGCCATCAAGATAAAATCCAGCCGCATGTTGCTTGCTCACGGATTCTTGCGTAAGGTTTTCGAGATATTCGAGAGCTACCAGACTTCCATCGATATGATTTGTACTTCAGAAGTGGGTGTGTCCGTATCTATCGATAATGTGAAGCATCTCAATGAAATTCTGGATGACTTGAAGAAGTATGGCACAGTGACGGTGGACAAGGACATGTGCATCATCTGCGTGGTGGGCGACCTCGAATGGGAAAACGTCGGTTTCGAAGCCAAGGCATTGGATGCCATGCGCGACATACCGGTACGTATGATTTCTTTCGGTGGTAGCAACTATAATATTTCTTTCCTCATCCGCGAGTGCGACAAGAAGGCAGCGTTGCAGTCACTCAGTGATGCGCTGTTCAATGAGGAATAACTCTTGATATTTCAGACGCAGATTACACAGATGACGCAGATTCTTTTTGCTTCCTATTTGTGTAATCTGCGTCATCTGCGTCTGAAAAATTATTTGTAGACACCTCTTTCATCTTCCTTTTTTTAAACTAAACAAAGATTACGATTATTATATGAAAGGAACATTCCCTATCCATAAATTCCGCGAATTGCGTACTCCCTTCTATTACTACGACACAAAGGTCTTGCGCGACACACTTTCGTGCATCCGTACGGAAGCTGCCCGATATGGTAACTATTCGGTGCATTATGCTGTGAAGGCCAATGCCAATCCCAAGGTGCTTGCCATTATCCGCGAGAACGGCTTGGGTGCCGACTGTGTAAGTGGCGGTGAAATCCGTGCAGCCATCAAGGCAGGTTTTCCCACTGGCAAGATTGTTTTTGCAGGGGTGGGCAAGGCTGATTGGGAAATCAATCTGGGGCTGGATTATGACATTTTCTGCTTTAATGTGGAGTCTGTCCCCGAGCTGGAGATTATCAACGAGCTGGCTGCCGCTAAAGGTAAGGTGGCCAATGTGGCTTTCCGTATCAATCCCAATGTAGGTGCCCATACCCATGCCAATATTACCACTGGGCTGGCCGAAAACAAGTTTGGTATCAGCATGCAGGATATGGACCATGTGATAGACATTGCGCAGAATATGAAGAACCTGAGATTCATCGGACTGCATTTCCACATCGGTTCCCAAATATTGGATATGGGCGATTTCGTGGCTTTGTGTAACCGCGTCAACGAATTGCAGGATAAGCTGGAAGCTCGCCATATCCGCATCGAGCACGTCAATGTGGGGGGCGGACTCGGCATTGACTACGGTCACCCCAACCGTCAGCCGATACCCGACTTCAAAAGCTACTTCGAGACTTACAACAGCCATCTGAAACTCCGTCCCCACCAGACGCTCCACTTCGAGCTGGGACGTGCGGTAGTGGGACAATGCGGTTCATTGATTTCGCAGGTGCTTTATGTGAAGCAGGGCACCAACAAGCAGTTTGCCATTCTGGATGCCGGCATGACGGATTTGATTCGTCCGGCACTCTACCAAGCGTTCCATAAGATAGAGAATATCACTTCGGATGCGCCGGTTCAGGCTTATGATGTCGTAGGGCCCATCTGTGAGTCTTCTGATGTATTCGGTAAGGCTATTGATTTGAATGGGGTGAAGCGTGGCGACCTTATCGCCCTCCGTTCGGCAGGGGCTTATGGCGAAATTATGGCTTCGGGCTATAACTGCCGTGAGCTGCCTCAAGGATATACGTCGGACGAGCTGGTATAGAGAGGCTGGAGATGCGTTGCATGAATGGCGAAGCATTTATTATACCAAGGCTTCTGTTTTTATATAAAAAATGTTATTGCGTGAACAACTTTTAAGGTTTCTTGTTACTTTTGTAATGATTTCAATTTAAATAAATACGATTATGATTACAGAAAAATTACAGAATGCAATTAATGAGCAGATTACGGCTGAGATGTGGTCTTCCAACCTTTATCTGGCAATGTCTTTCTATATGGAGAAAGAAGGTTATAACGGCATGGCTTCCTGGTTGAAGAAGCAGGCTTCTGAAGAAAAAGCTCATGCTTGTGAAATGGCTTCTTATATCATCAAGCGTGGCGGTAAGGCCAAACTGGACAAGATTGATGTTGTTCCCAATGACTTCGGTACTCCACTGGAAGTGTTCGAGCAGGTAGCCCAGCACGAACGCCGTGTTTCCAAAATGATTGATGAATTGGTAGATGTTGCCTCTGCCGAAAAAGATAAGGCTACACAAGACTTCCTTTGGGGATTCGTGCGCGAGCAGGTAGAAGAAGAAGCTACTGCCGACGGCATTGTAGATATGATAAAGAAAGCCGGTGATGCCGGAATCTTCTTCGTTGACTCAAAACTGGGAGAACGTAGATAAGAGAGAAACTAAAAAATCCCGCGGCTAATTTTAGTCGCGGGATTTTTTTTAGTTATGAGTTATAAGTTGTGAGTTATTTGTTGATGAAGGGCTTATATCCGCAAGGGAAAGCACAAGCAAATAACTTATAACTCATCACTCATTTCAGCACTCCCAGTTCTTTCCCCACCTTAATAAATGCAGCGATACATTTGTCCAGATGCCCCTTTTCGTGTCCGGCAGAGATTTGTACGCGGATGCGTGCCTGGTCTTTGGCACTACGGGTAGTAGAAGCCGGTGACGTAGATGCCCTCTTCCTGCATGCGGGCGGCATAAATCTGGGAGAGTTTGGCATCATACAGCATGACGGCGCAGATGGCGCTTTGTGTCGGCTTGATGTCGAAACCGGCGGCGGTCATCTTGTCGCGGAAGTAGTTCACGTTTTCCAGCAGTTTGTCATGCAGGGCATTGCTCTCTTTGAGCATCTTGAATACCTCGAGCTGGCGCCGATGATGCCCGGAGCCAATGAGTTGGAGAAGAGGTACGGACGGCTGCGTTGGCGTAGCAGTCGATGATTTCCTTGCGTCTGGTAGTGAATCCTCCCAAAGCGCCGCCAAAGGCTTTGCCCAAAGTTCCGGTATAGATGTCTACGCGTCCGTAGGTGCCGTATTGTTCGCTTACGCCGTGTCCCGTAGGGCCTACCACGCCGGCGGAGTGTGATTCGTCCACCATGACCAGCGCGTCGTATTTCTCGGCAAGGTCGCAAATCCGGTCCATCGGGGCAACGTTGCGTCCATGGAGAATACCCCGTCCGTAACTACGATACGGAAACGCTGTGCCTGGGCTTCCTGCAGGCATCTTTCCAGGTCGGCCATGTCGGCATTGGCGTAGCGATAGCGTTTGGCTTTGCAGAGGCGTACGCCGTCAATGATGGAAGCATGGTTTAGGGAGTCCGAGATGATGGCGTCTTCCTCGGTGAAGAGGGGCTCGAACACACCGCCATTGGCGTCGAAACAAGCGGCGTAGAGAATGGTGTCTTCAGTCTTGAAGTAGTCGGAGATGGCTGCTTCCAGCTCCTTGTGGATGTCCTGCGTTCCGCAGATGAAGCGTACGGACGACATGCCGTATCCGCGGCGTTCCATAATCTGCTGGGCGGCGGCAATCAGCCGCGGGTGGTTGGACAGTCCAGGTAATTGTTGGCACAGAAGTTCAGCACCTCTTTGCCTTTTACGCTGATGGCAGCTTGTTGTGCACTCTCAATCAGTCGCTCTTCCTTGTAGAGTCCGGCTTCTTTTATTTCAGCAAGTGTCTTGCTGAGATGGTCTTTCATTTTACCGTACATAGCATTTTATTTTTTAGGTAATACGTTGTCATTACATTTCCCACAAAGAACATCATTTTTCTTGGAATAAACAATATCAATATGGCAGAAATATGAAAAAAAAAGTGTGTATATTTGCACCATATATAATAACGAAACCTTATAAATAACTCGTATGAAGAATATTTTGGTAATTGGAGCTACCGGACAGATTGGGTCGGAACTCACGCTGGAGTTGCGCAAACGTTATGGTGATGACCATGTTGTGGCAGGATACATTCCGAGTGCTATGCCCAAGGGAGAATTGAAAGCATCCGGCCCTTCGGCCATTGCCGACGTGACAGACCGTCAGTCCATCGAGGTGGTGGCGCGTCAGTTCAAGATTGATACTATCTACAATCTGGCCGCCTTGCTCTCGGTAGTTGCCGAAAGCCGTCCGGCCATGGCTTGGAAAATCGGTATCGACGGGTTGTGGAATGTGCTGGAAGTGGCGCGCGAGTACAATTGTGCCGTGTTTACCCCGAGTTCCATCGGCTCGTTCGGCGAAGCCACGCCTCATGTAAAGACACCGCAGGACACTATCCAGCGTCCGCGTACCATGTATGGCGTGACAAAAGTGACGACTGAATTGTTGAGTGACTATTACTATACAAAATATGGTGTGGATACACGCTCGGTACGTTTTCCGGGAATTATTTCGAACGTGACCCCTCCGGGTGGCGGCACTACGGACTATGCGGTGGATATCTTCTACTCTGCCGTGAAGGGAGAAAAATTCGTATGTCCGGTGAAGGCCGGCACGTATATGGATATGATGTATATGCCCGACGCACTGAACGCGGCCATCTCGCTGATGGAAGCGGCACCGGCAAGGCTGAAGCACCGCAACGCCTTCAACATCGCCTCCATGAGTTTTGACCCGGAACAGATTTATCAGGAAATTAAGAAGCATATGCCTGATTTTGAGATGGCATACGAGATTGATCCGCTGAAGCAGGCCATTGCCGACAGCTGGCCCGACTCTCTGGATGACTCTTGTGCACGCGAGGAATGGGACTGGATGCCGCAGTACGACCTGGAGTCCATGACCGTAGACATGCTTGAGAAATTAAGGGCTAAATTAAACAAGTGACCGTAAGCGGTCCGTAAAGAATGAAAAAACTTTTATTGGGATTTTTGTTACTCGCTTTTGATTTCGTGTGGAAACAAAAAGGCGAAAATGGATCCCTTTGCTACCATTACGGAAATGGTGGATTCGGCCGGTCACAAGGCCGATACGCTGCTGGAAGCAGAAGTGAAGGAAGAACCGAAGCCGATGGAGGCAGACGAGCTGTTTGATGATTTTATCTTCAATTATGCTTCGGATGATGCTCTGCAAAGGCAGAGGACGGTATTTCCTTTGCCCTATTATGACCGTGACACTCCGCTGAAGATAGAGGCGGACTTCTGGAAGCACGATTATCTGTTTACCAAGCAGAACTATTACACCTTGCTTTTTGATAAGGAAGAGGATATGGACATGGTGGGCGATACTACGCTGACATCGGTACAAGTGGAGTGGATTTTCTTGAAAACGCGTATGATGAAGCGTTATTATTTTGAGAAGAAGCGGGGAATGTGGATGCTCGAAGCCATCAACCTGCGCGAGATGGAGAAAGGCGAAAATGAGGACTTCGTGGAATTCTATACCCGTTTTGTGACGGACAGTGTCTATCAGAGCAAGCATATCAGCCATCCGCTACAATTCATCACCATAGACCCTGACGACGAGTTCTCTATCCTGGAAACCACTTTGGATGTGGACCAGTGGTATGCCTTCCGTCCGGTAATGCCTGCCGACAGACTGTCTAATATCAATTACGGACAGAAGAATGAGGACTTGTCGGACACCAAAATACTGAAGGTAAATGGCATAGGCAACGGATACTCCAATATTTTCTATTTCCGCAAACGCAGTAAGGATGGGAGCTGTACAAATATGAAGACACGAGCATTTAAAATAAAGGAGGAAAGGTTTGAGGAAGATACCCAATACATTTGGAATTGACGTTACTGCTGCAAGATTTCTGGAATACGGTTCGGAGGATGAACTGCGGGAGCTGATTGCGGCAGGACAGGTCGTTGCGCCCTGGCTGCATATCGGTGGAGGGAGCAACCTGCTCTTTATCAAGGATTATGAAGGCACGGTGCTGCATTCACGTATCGGTGGCCTGGAGGTGACGTCAGAGGATGAGGAGCACGTGTGGGTGCGTGTGGGTGCTGGTGTGGTATGGGACGATTTTGTGGCTTGGTGTGTGAAACGACATTGGTATGGTGCCGAGAACCTTTCGCTGATACCGGGTGAGGTCGGGGCAAGTGCAGTACAGAATATCGGTGCTTATGGTGTGGAAGTAAAGGACCTGATAACATCCGTGGAAACCATAAATATGGCAAGGGAGAAGCGTATCTACGGGGTGGATGAATGCGGCTACTCCTACAGAAAGAGCTTGTTTAAGCAACCGGAGATGAAGGCCGTGTTTGTGACTTACGTGAACTTCTGCTTGAGTAAACGGGAACATTATACATTGGATTACGGTACTATCCGGCAGGAGCTGGAGAAATATCCGGTGCTGAATCTGGAAATTTTGCGCCGCGTGATTATAGACATCCGTCAAAGCAAGTTGCCCGACCCGAAGGTGCTGGGCAATGCGGGTAGTTTTTTTATGAACCCATCGTGCCGCGTCGGCAGTTCGAGTCTTTGCAACGGGAATATCCGACATGCCCCACTATGATGTGGATGCCGGTCGGGTAAAGATACCGGCTGCCTGGATGATAGACCGGTGTGGCTGGAAAGGCAAGGCGCTGGGGCCTGCTGCGGTGCACGGCCGGCAGGCGTTGGTGCTGGTGAACTCGGGTGGTGCCACGGGAGCGGATATTGTCGCTCTTTCGGATGCCGTGCGGGCTTCTGTCCGCGAGAAATTCGGCATTGATATTCACCCGGAAGTTTGTTTGATAAAATAGTAAGAGAGTTTTGACACACCCAAACATTGTTGTATATAACCTGATTTTAGAAATTTATTTGATTTAGTCAATGGGAAAACTCAGAATATTAGGAAGTGGAACTTCGACCGGTGTGCCTGAGATAGGCTGTACTTGTCCGGTCTGCACTTCCACTGACCCGCGGGACAACCGCTTGCGTGCGTCATCCCTGCTGCATACGGATGATGCGGTGATATTGATAGATTGTGGTCCTGACTTCAGGGAACAGATGCTGCGTGCTTCTTCTTTTGAGAAGATAGACGGCGTACTGGTGACACACGAACACTATGACCATGTGGGTGGTCTGGATGATTTGCGCCCGTTCGGTCGTTTTGCCGATATCCCTATCTATTCCGATGCCTACACTGCTGCCCATCTGCGGGCAAGGATGCCTTACTGCTTTGTCGATAAGGTATATCCGGGAGTTCCGCGTATCTATCTGCAGGAAGTGGAGGCGGGGCAGGTGTTCCACATCAACCGGACGGAAGTGCTGCCTTTACGGGTGATGCACGGCAGGCTTCCCATCCTGGGCTACCGCATTGGCGGCCGGCTGGGATATATCACGGATATGCACATGATGCCTGAGGAATCTTATGAACAATTGAAGGGCTTGGACGTTTTGGTAATGAATGCTTTACGGCCAAAGCCGCATCCTACGCACCAGAGTATTTCGGAGGCGTTGGAGCTGCCGGACGTATTGGTGCCAAAGAGACCTATTTCATCCATATGAGCCATCATGCAGGGCTTCATGCCGATATCGAAAAGCAGCTGCCACCCCATGTACACTTTGCCTACGATGGACTTGAAATAGATTTCTAAACTTTTTGAAACTATTTGTTTTTGTTTTATTTAGTAGAAAATGCTATTTTTGCCAAAAGTTGATGAATAAATGCCATGAAACTCCGACTCCTCATACAGATAGCTGTCGTTGTGTCCATAGTGCTGCTATGTACCGGTTTTGGTGTGTATTCTTTCCTGCGGTTGAATTCGGTGGAGAACCGGCAGGATTTCAATCTTTATACTTTGGTGCCGCAAGATGCCACAGCCATACTCGAAACCGACCGTATGGCAGACCTCGTGGAGGATATCAATGAACTGAATTGCAGCAAAGACAATCATTTTCTATACGTATCGGAGCTTTTTGTTTACTTGAAGAAGTATTTGTATACTTTGGTGGAGGATACTCCGCATGGACTGAGTAAACAGATGAACAAGATGCTGATTAGCTTTCACGAGCCGGATACACCGATGAACCAAGTATTGTATTGCAGTTTGGGTTCGGGTGATTATGAGTTGGTGGAATCTTTTGTGGAGAAGTACTGCTCCAGTTCGTTTCCTTCCAAGTATTTCGATTACAAGGGAGAGGAGATACGTATCTATCCCATGGCAGACGTCGTTTCCTGGCTGCCTACTTCACTCCCGATTTTCTGGTTGTAAGTTTCCAGAAGCGTTTGATAGAACATGTGATTGATGCGCGGCGCAGCAAAAAGTCCCTGATGAACCTCCCTTCTTTCCGCACTATGTACGCGGGCAAGCAGAGTAACGTGGCTGCCACGGTCTATGTGCGTATGAAAGGAGTGGATATGGGGAAGCCTACGGATGGTATCCGTTCGCAGACGCAGCTGGGCAGTTGGGCAGAGTTTGACATGAAGTTCAATGAAGATGCCATTTATTGCTCCGGCATCAGCCATGGGTCGGATTCCACACAGACGTTTATCAATGCCTTGCGGGTGCAGCAGCCGGTAGAGGACGGATTTTCCGGGGCTCTGCTTCCGTCTTCCACTTTCTTTTACGATCGCTGGGCAATGTCTGATAGAAATTCCTGGTTTGGCTTTACTGCCAGTCAGGAGTATGCCAAGCCACCTATTCAGACTATATCAAGCAGCGTGACGAAGAGTGGATTGCTTACTTGAATGAGCATGCGGGCGAGAGCGTGATGTCTTGCTTGTTCCAGTCTAAAGACACGTTGGACAAGCTGCCTTGCGCCGTGATGTGTATCCCTCTCAAGGATGAACTGGCAGCGGAACGCCGCTTGCAGTATCTGCTTTACAGTACCCCCAAGGAAGAGGATGCTCCGCTTATGCCGAAAATGGTTTCAAATAATTCGTTGTATCCCAAAGCAAGGAAGTTCCCTAAATATGTGTTGCCCCGTAACACGCTGCTCACCCAACTGACGGGCATCACGGAGTCTGCCCTTTATACCTTTGCCTGTTTCTATCGGGGTAGTCTGTTGCTGGCTCCCGATGCACTGAGCCTTTCGGCCTATATTGAGGCGGTGGAGAGTGGAGATGTGTTAGACGGAACACCGGTGTACGAAGAGGGTATAGGCAGTCTTTCACCCATATATAATTTTGTGATGATGGTGGATATGGAGATGATGCTGAGCCAGCCTGAAACGTATGTGCGTCTGATACCGAACTTCTTCTTCCGTCAATCCAACTTCTTCCGTCATTTCATGCTTGCAGTACAATTCACTTGTACAGAAGGGGTGGTTTATCCGAATATCGTATTGCTTTATAAAGGGTGATTAATCGGTCATTCTGTAGAGTGCTGAGGGAAAATAAGCACGAGGAAAGTCAAAATACACACTCACCACAGATTGCACAGATTAACACAGTTTATTCTAGAATTTTGATAATCAAGAATTTTTAGCTGTGTTAATCTGTGCAATCTGTGGTGAATTATAACATATTCTTAGAACGGCAGGTCATCCTTTGCATCCCCTGCGAGGAATTCCGGTGCGGCAGTGGGAGCCGGCGGCGGAACGGGAGCGCCCGGAGCGGGTGCGGCAGTGCTTACGCGTTCTACCTTCCATGCGCGAATACTGTTGAACCAACGGTCTTGCCATTGGCGTGCGTCTACATCAAAAGATACTGTCAGCTCTTCGCCCATCTGAATATTGAACTGTTCGATTTTGTCCGCTCCAAATACGTCAAAACACATTTTGCGCGGATATTGGCCATGGTCTTCAATCACATATTCTTGTGATTTCCATTCGTTACCTGACTTGGAAACTCCGCCTCTGGGCTGGAGTATAGCGATGATTTTTCCTGTAAATTCCATTGTTTTCTTTTTAAATGATGCGGCGAAGTTACAATTTTTTAGGAATATGAGACGAATATTCGGCTGTTTTTTCTTGCTATTTCTTTGTCGTAGGGAATTCTTTTTTTAACTTTGTCCGTCAGTTTGAAAAAGATAAAAACGGTTTCTAAGACGTTAGCAAAATAAAAAACTTAAATATACAGAAGATATGAAATTTATCGTTTCGAGTACTGCGCTCTCCAGTCATTTGCAGGCTATCAGCCGTGTGATTAATTCGAAGAATGCGTTGCCTATTTTGGATTGTTTCCTCTTTGAACTGCAAGACGGAACCTTGTCTGCAACTGTTTCCGACAGTGAAACGACGATGGTCACTACGGTCGAAGTGAATGAAAGTGATATGGACGGCCGTTTTGCCGTCACAGCCAAAACCCTTTTGGACGCTTTGAAGGAAATTCCCGAACAACCGTTGACTTTTGAAATCAATACGGATTCCCTTGAAATCACGGTACAGTATCAGAACGGTAAATACAGCCTGATGGGGCAGAATGCGGACGAGTTCCCGCAGTCTGCCATGTTGGGTGACAATGCCGTACGTGTGGAAATGGATGCACAAGTGTTGCTGGGTGGTATCAACCGTGCCGTGTTTGCTACGGCTGATGACGAGCTTCGTCCCGTGATGAACGGTATCTATTTCGATATCACAACGGAGGACATCACGATGGTGGCATCAGACGGTCATAAGCTGGTGCGCTGCAAGACACTGGCCGCCAAAGGTAACGAACGTGCCGCCTTTATCCTGCCCAAGAAGCCGGCTTCGCTGATGAAGAATCTGCTGCCGAAAGAGCAAGGCATGGTGACTATCGAGTTCGACGAACGCAACGCTGTGTTCACACTGGAAAGCTACCGCATGGTGTGCCGTCTTATCGAAGGTCGCTATCCCAACTACAACTCTGTGATTCCGCAGAACAACCCTTATAAAGTGACGGTAGACCGCCTGCAACTGCTCGGTGCTTTGCGCCGCGTGTCCATCTTCTCTTCGCAGGCAAGCAGCCTTATCAAGCTCCGTATGCAGGAGAATCTGATTGTCATCTCCGCACAGGACATCGACTTCTCTACATCGGCCGAAGAAACACTGGTTTGCCAATATGCGGGCAATCCGATGAGCATCGGTTTCAAGTCCACTTTCCTGATTGACATTCTGAATAACATTTCTGCCGATGAAATCGTTATCGAACTGGCAGATCCTTCACGTGCAGGTGTCATTATTCCGGTAGAGCAGGAAGAGAACGAAGACTTGCTGATGCTGCTGATGCCGATGATGCTGAATGACTGATGAATATTAGCAATCGGATTATGAGCTACGAGCTACAAGTGGCTGCGCAATTATGCCGCACGGTACTTGTAGCTCGTGGCTTGTAAGTTAAACTTATAATTTATAGCTCATAGCCAGAGCTTATAAAACGAAAAAACAATGAAATTGAATCTGAAAAATCCGATAGTCTTTTTTGATTTGGAGACTACGGGTACCAATATCAACTCAGACCGAATTGTCGAAATTTGTTACCTCAAGGTATATCCCAACGGGAATGAGGAATCCAAAACCATGCGTATCAACCCCGAAATGCCCATTCCTGCCGAAGCATCTGCCGTTCATGCATCTACGATGCCGATATAGCCGACTGCCCCACATTCAAGGAAGTGGCGCGCAACATTGCCAATGACATTGAAGGATGCGACTTGGCGGGCTTCAACTCCAACCGTTTTGATATCCCCGTCCTGGCGGAAGAGTTCCTTCGTGCCGGTGTGGACATTGACATGAGCCGCCGCAAGTTTGTGGACGTGCAGGTCATCTTCCACAAGATGGAGCAACGCACGCTGTCTGCTGCCTATAAATTCTATTGCGGCAAGAATTTGGAAGACGCCCATACGGCAGAGGCTGATACACGTGCCACCTACGAGGTGCTGATGTCGCAGTTGGACCGCTATCCGGAGTTGCAGAATGACGTGGCTTTCCTTGCCGACTATTCCAGCTTCAACAAGAATGTGGACTTTGCCGGTCGTATGGTTTACGATGACAAAGGTGTGGAAGTATTCAACTTCGGCAAGTACAAGGGCATGTCGGTATCCGATGTCCTGAAGCGCGATCCCGGCTATTACAGCTGGATTCTGAACAGTGATTTTACCCTGAATACCAAAGCCACGCTGACCAAGATACGTCTGCGTGAAATGACTCAGAAATAAATGGCAAATATACTGAAAGGGAAGAAAATAGTATTGGGCATTACGGGCAGCATTGCCGCCTATAAAGCATGCTATATTATTCGCGGACTGATTAAGCGTGGTGCAGAGGTGCAGGTGGTCATTACGCCTGCCGGAAAAGAATTTATTACCCCTATCACGCTCTCTGCCCTGACCAGCAAACCGGTTATCAGTGAGTTCTTTGCCCAACGCGATGGCACCTGGAACAGCCATGTGGACCTCGGTCTGTGGGCAGATGCCATGCTGATAGCCCCGGCTACGGCTTCCACCATCGGCAAGATGGCGAATGGCGTGGCAGACAATATGCTGATTACCACCTATCTTTCCGCCAAAGCTCCGGTGTTTGTGGCGCCTGCCATGGACCTGGACATGTATGCCCATCCTTCCACCCAAAAGAATCTGGATACACTCCGCTCTTATGGAAACCACATCATAGAACCTGCTACGGGAGAACTCGCCAGCCATCTGGTGGGGAAAGGCCGTATGGAGGAGCCGGAGAATATCATCCGCCACCTGGAAATGTACTTTGCTGCCAAAGATGGCGACCTGGTGGGCAAGACAGTGATAATAACCGCAGGACCTACTTATGAGAAGATAGACCGGTGCGCTTCATCGGCAACTATTCTTCCGGCAAGATGGGACTTGCCCTGGCAGATGAATGTACCGCCAGAGGGGCCAAGGTGATACTGATTGCCGGTCCGGTGCAGCAAGGCACTTACTTCCCGATGCACCAGTACCATGCGGTAGAGTCGGCGCAGGAGATGTTCGAGGCTGCATCCGCCGCCTTTGTCCATGCCGATGCCGCCATCTTGACGGCTGCCGTGGCAGACTACACCCCCGAACAAGTGCGGATGAGAAAATCAAGCGTGAAAAGACCGGGGAGATGAGTTTGAACTTGAAACCTACTCGCGACATAGCCGCTTTCTTAGGCAATCTGAAGAACGATACAGAGCACCAACGGCGCCTCCTCGTAGCTTTGCCCTTGAGACTCATAACGAGCAGATGAATGCGGAAGACAAGCTCAACCGCAAGAATCTGGACTTCATCGTGCTGAACTCCCTGAACGACAAGGGAGCCGGTTTTCGTTGCGATACCAATAAAATCAGTATCATAGACCACCAGGGAAAGACGGACTACCCCTTGAAGTCCAAAGCCGAAGTGGCTGCCGACATCGTAGACCGTCTGGTGAAAGATTTAAATAGTAAATAGTAAATCGTAAATCGTCAAATCGTCAATATCCTTATGTTGCGTTCGCTTTACATACAGAATTATGCGCTTATTGAAAAGCTCGATATCAGCTTCAGCAGCGGTTTCTCGGTGATAACGGGTGAGACCGGTGCTGGAAAATCCATTATTCTGGGTGCCATCGGTCTGCTGCTGGGACAGCGTGCCGATGTGAAAGCCATTCGTGTAGGAGCTTCGAAGTGCATTATTGAGGCCCGTTTTGATATTTCCGCTTACGGTATGCAGCCTTTCTTTGAGGAGAATGAGTTGGAGTACGAGGAAGAATGCCTCCTGCGCCGCGAGGTGTCCGCTTCGGGCAAGAGCCGGGCATTCATCAATGACACGCCTGCTTCATTGGCTCAGATGAAGGAGTTGGGAGAACAGCTGATTGACGTGCATTCCCAGCATCAGAACCTATTGCTGAACAAGGAAGGGTTTCAGTTGAATGTACTGGACATCTTGTCGCATAACGAAGAGGCCTTGTCTGCTTACCAGCATATCTTCGGAGCATGGAAGCAGGCACAGCAGGATTTGGAGGCCCTTGTTGCCCGTGCCAATCAGGATAAGTCGGACGAAGACTATATCCGTTTCCAACTGGAACAGTTGGAAGAGGCACACTTGTCTGCCGGTGAGCAGGAGGAGCTGGAGCAAGAGGCAGATACGCTGAGCCATGCGGAAGAGATAAAGGCCGGACTCTATCGGGTAGGGCAGACGCTCTACTCGGACGAAGGAGGCTTGTTGTCCGGGCTGAAGGAATGCCTGAACACGATGCTCGGCCTGCAGAGGGTTTATCCGGTTGCCGGGGAACTTGCCGAACGCATGGAAAGCACTTATATCGAGTTGAAGGATATTTCGCAGGAAGTGTCGGGTAAGGAGGATGAAATAGAGTTCAACCCCGAACGTCTGGATGAAGTGAACGAACGTCTGAACTTGATTTATACGCTCCAACAGAAGCACCGCGTTTCCACTGTCGGTGAACTTCTGGCGCTGACGGATGAATACGCCGCCAAACTCTCAGCCATCACTTCGTCCGACGAGCACATCGAGGAACTGAAAGCGCGTTGCGACGCTTTATATAATAAGGTGAAAAAGCAGGCTGCCGTCCTCACCAAGGCGCGTACTGCCGCTGCCCGTGAAGTGGAGAAGCAGATGGCTGCGCGGCTGGTTCCGTTGGGCATGCCCAATGTCCGTTTCCAGGTAGAGATAGGTGCCCGCAAAGAGCCGGGCATACACGGGGCGGATACTGTGAACTTCTTGTTTTCCGCGAATAAGAACGGGGCATTGCAAAGCGTCTCCTCCGTAGCTTCGGGTGGTGAAATAGCCCGCGTCATGCTCTCCATCAAAGCAATGATAGCCGGTGCCGTCAAGCTTCCTACCATTGTATTCGACGAAATAGATACCGGAGTCTCCGGCGAGATAGCCGACCGCATGGCGGATATCATGCAGGAGATGGGCGAGCAGGACCGCCAGGTAATCAGCATTACCCATCTACCCCAGATTGCTGCCCGTGGACGCGCCCATTACAAGGTGTACAAGCAGGACAACGAAACGGAAACAAACAGTCACATCCGTCGTCTGACCGACGATGAACGCGTGGAAGAAATAGCCCATATGCTGAGTGGCGCTAAGCTGACCGAAGCCGCACTGAACAATGCCAGAGCATTGCTGGAAGTATCAAATAGTAAATAGTAAATCGTCAAATAGTAAATACCCATATATGGTTGATAACAGTGAAATGATTTTCGGCGTCCGTGCCGTGATAGAAGCCATTCAGGCAGGAAAAGAGATAGACAAGATATTGGTAAAGAAGGACATTCAGAGTGATTTGTCAAAAGAGCTGTTCGCTGTCTTGAAAGGGACTTTGATACCGGTACAGCGCGTTCCGGTGGAACGCATCAACGCGTGACGCGGAAGAATCACCAGGGAGTGATTGCCTTCATCTCTTCAGTCACTTACCAGAAGACGGAGGACTTGGTACCTTTCCTTTTCGAGCAGGGCAAGAATCCTCTGTTTGTGATGCTTGACGGCATCACGGATGTCCGCAATTTCGGCGCCATTGCCCGTACTTGCGAGTGTGCGGCGGTAGATGCCGTGATTATCCCTGCACGGAACAGTGTATCAGTCAACGCAGACGCCATGAAAACCTCGGCAGGAGCCTTGCACACTTTGCCCGTTTGCCGCGAACACAGCTTGAAAGAGACCCTGCAATTCCTCAAGAATAGTGGTTTCCATATCGTGGCAGCCACGGAGAAAGGCGATTACGACTATACCAAAGCCGACTATACCGGTCCGATGTGCATCATTATGGGTGCCGAAGACAAGGGGGTGTCCTATGACAACCTGGTGTTGTGTGACGAGTGGGTGAAGATTCCCATGTTGGGAACTATCGAGTCCCTCAATGTTTCCGTTGCAGCCGGCATTTTGATTTATGAAGCGGTAAAACAAAGAACCAACTAAGATATGAAAAAGAAATTGCTGTTGATGCTCACTCTCTGTTTATTGGCTCAGTGGAGTGTGGCACAAGCCCCAAAGTGGGTAGACAAAGCCAAACGTGCCGTTTTTTCGGTGGTGACCTACGACCAGGACGATAAGATACTGAATACTGGAAACGGCTTTTTTGTCACTGAAGATGGCGTTGCGCTTTCTGACTACACCTTGTTCAAAGGTGCCCGGCGCGCCGTTGTGATGAGCTCGGACGGGGTACAGATGCCGGTGGAGGCCATTATGGGAGCTGATGACATGTACGATGTTGTCAAGTTCCGTGTCGGCATCCCCGGAAAGAAAGTCACGGCACTCACTTTGGCTGCTGTGGCTCCGGCTGCCGGTGCGGATGTATATCTGCTGCCTTATTCCACCCAGAAGGACCGTTCCTTCACTGCCGGGAAAGTAAAGGAAGCTGATAAGATTTCCGGTAACTATTCCTATTATACACTTGATATGCGTTTGAAGGACAAGATGGTGAGTTGTCCGCTGATGACTGTGGACGGGCAGGTCTTCGGCCTTGCGCAGAAGTCCTCCGGACAAGACACGGCTACCATCTGCTATGCCATTGATGCCAATTTCGCCATGTCGCAGAATATCTCCGCATTGTCTTATGGAGATATGTCATTGAAGGGCATCGGTATTAAGAAGCATTGCCCGATACCGAAGAGCAGGCTTTGGTGTTCCTCTACATGGCTTCTTCCCAACTGTCTCCGGAGAAGTATATGGAGACTCTGAACGATTTCATTGCACAATATCCTGCCAGTGCCGACGGTTATCTGCGCCGTGCTTCCCAGCATCTGTTCATGTCCCGTGAAGATGCTTCCATGGATAAGGTCGCCGCAGATATGGATAAGGCTTTGGAGGTTGCCGCAAAGAAAGATGATGTGTATTACAACCGGGCCAAGATAATCTATAATTATGCATTGGGCAAGCCCGAGAAAGTTTATAAGGACTGGTCGCTCGACAAGGCTCTGGACGAGGTACGGAAAGCGATAGCCATTGACGAGCTTCCGGTTTATGTCCAGTTGGAGGGTGACATCCAGTTTGCCAAGCAGGACTATCCGTCGGCATTTACCAGCTATGATAAAGTGAATAAGACCATTCTGGCCTCTCCGGCTACCTTCTTCAGTGCCGCCAAGACCAAGGAATTGATGCAGGCGCCTGCCGAGGAGGTACTGGCTTTGATGGACAGTTGTGTGGCCCGCTTTACCCAGCCCTATACGGAGGAAGCCGCCCCTTACTTGCTGGAGCGTGCCCAAGCCCGTATGAATGCAGACCAGGCGCGTAATGCCATGCTGGATTATGACGCCTATTACAATGCCGTGAACGGTAAAGTGAACGACATGTTCTACTATTACCGTGAGCAGGCTGCTTTGAAGGCCAAGCAGTACCAGCGTGCGCTGGACGATATGGCGAAAGCCATCGAACTGAATCCGGAGGATTTGACTTACCGTGCCGAACTGGCAGTGGTGAATCTTCGCGTGGGACGTTACGAAGAGGCGTTGAATGTGCTGAAGGCTGCTCTGGAGAAAGACCCTAAGTATGCCGAGGCCTACCGTCTGATGGGTATCGCCCAGCTGCAGATGAAGAAGGACAAGGAAGCTTGTGCCAGCTTTGCCAAGGCAAAGGAATTGGGTGACCCCAATGTGGATGCTTTGATTGAGAAGCATTGCAAGTAAAGGGATGGGATAGAATAAAGGCTCTGCTTTCGCAAGCAGAGCCTCTGTTTTGGGGAACTCCCCCGTGTTAAATGAGTTAAGTCTAGGTATAACAGGTTATGAGTGAAATTACGTTGTTTTATTTATAAAATGCGTGGATTTCCGGAATACTGCATATACTTCGGATTTTTTTTATTTCAAAAAAGAAAATAGACTCGATTATTAATAAAAACAAACTTTGACAATCATGAAGAAAGTGATTTGCAGCCAGAAGCACCGGGCGCCATAGGCCCTTATAGCCAGGCTATCGAAGCCAGTGGAATGGTATTTGTATCAGGTCAGTTGCCTATTGATGCAGCTACCGGAGTGATAGCTGAAGGTACGGAAGCGCAAGCCCGCCAGTCCTTGGAGAATATAAAGCATATCCTGGAAGAGGCAGGTCTGAGTATGGCGAATATTGTGAAGACAACCGTTTTTCTGGCAGACATGTCCTTGTTCGCTGATATGAACAAGGTATATGCCACCTATTTTGACGGTGCTTTCCCGGCACGTTCGGCTGTGGCAGTGAAGGCGTTGCCCAAAGATGCCTTAGTAGAGATTGAGTGCATCGCGGTTCGCTAACAAGTCGGCCACAATGAAACTGCTGCCTCCCACGAAGATGAAATCTTCCGGGAGGCTTTTTTCTTGTGCGGCCCGCACGGCAGCAGGTACATCAGGATAGCAATGTCCTTCCAGACCTGCTGCTTCGGCAAGCTCCTGTAGTTCGCTTTCGGGCAATGCTCGCTTCACGCTGGCTTTGGTGAAGTAGTAGGTCGCTTCCCGGGGCAGCAGGGCCAGTACCCCCCGTATATCCTTGTCATTCACCATGCCTATGATGATGTGTAGCTGGCGGTAAGCCTGCTGTTTCAGTTGTTCTGTAATGTAGGTGATGCCTCCACATTGTGGCCGGTGTCACAAATCAGGGTGGGCGAGTCCTGCAGTTTTTGCCAGCGTCCCATCAAGCCCGTCAGTTCCACCACACGGGCAAAGCCACTGCGCACTGCTTGTCCGTCCAGCCGGTAGCCGGCTTCTTTCAGTAGCGGGAGGGCGGTGAGGATGGTCCGGGCATTTTTCTGCTGGTAGAGCCTTTCAGTTCGTATTCTATTCCGGGATAGTCTTCACGGTCATTCTCCTCGGCAAAGTAGATGGGAGCCCCCGTTGTCTGTGCTTTTTCCAGAAATACCGGTTTCGTTTCGGGAGTGGTCTCGCCGATTACAACGGGGATACCGCTTTTAATGATTCCTGCCTTCTCTCCTGCGATTTTTGCCAAGGTGTCCCCCAGGAATTGGGTATGGTCAAAACTGATGTTGGTGATGATGCATACATCCGGACGGATGATATTGGTGCAGTCCAGGCGTCCGCCTAGTCCCACCTCGATTACGGCTACATCCACCTTTTCATCGGCAAAGTAGCGGAAGGCCATGGCGGTGGTCAGCTCAAAGAAAGAGGGATGGAGGGGTTCGAAGAAGCCACGTTCCTGCTCTACAAAACGGATGACGTATTCCTCGGGTATAGGCTGTCCG
>ENA-OQEB01000266-OQEB01000266.1-human-gut-metagenome-genome-assembly--contig:-NODE-266-length-22311-cov-3.598269_pt1 | contig 22311 bp, 28 predicted proteins | sample MGYA00242787_ERZ504619 | MGnify/ENA primary metagenome ERZ504619 (study PRJEB26092, sample SAMD00036317) | human gut metagenome | host: Homo sapiens | study: EMG produced TPA metagenomics assembly of... | reverse complement strand
CCGCCATCGGCCAGCGCTTCAATGACTGGTACACCCAGGCCGGGCCGCAGCCGGAAACGCTGCTTGCCGCGTCGATCAGGGCTCGGGCACAGCGTCCAGCCGCCCGGCGGGTGCCATCAGCTTCAGAAACTCCTGCTCCTCCTCCGCTGTCACATTGGCGGAGCAATATTGGATCATACCTGCCCCCACCGAAGCCGGGGTGTTGGGCATGATGCGGATCACAGGGTAATCTTCCCCCGCCATCTCCTGGATGCGCGCGATGGAAAGCCCTGCCGCCATGCTGCACAGGATGAAGCGGCTCGGCCGCTCGTTCAGGGTAAACTTAAGCGGAGCCAGCAGAGCCTCCATCATCTGGGGCTTGACCGCCAGAAAGATCAGGTCGGAGCGGCCCGCTACTTCGGCGTTCGTGGTGGTGTTGCAGCCCAGCTCTGCGGCCAGCGCCTCTGCCTTGGCGGCAGTGCGGTTGGCAAGATAAACGTTCTGTGGGTCGGCAGCCTTGCAGACGGCCCGCGCAATGGCACCGCCCATGTTCCCACAGCCTAAAAATCCGATGGTCTTGATCATACTTACTTTCCCTTCCTTTCTCACTCAGAAAGAAATAAATGGAACGCACATTCGTTCCACTCCATCCATTGTAAGCATCCGGAGCCAGAAAATCAAGAGGAAACCTCCCGGAAACCCGGCAAAAAGGCGGAGGGACGGCTGCAAAATGGAGAAGAACGTGAAAAAATATCAAAATGAGAGATTTTGAACTTGCAAAACCGGGGGCATTTGCGTTATAGTATAAAGGAAGTATTCTTACTTCTCTGGCCCTATAGGACGGCCACCACGGTCAGCGGCACAGTGTGTGCCGCTGGGAAAGGATGGATCTCGTGTCGCAAACTACAAAAAGGGCGCTGGAGGCATCGCTGAAAAAGCTGCTGCTTCAAAAGCCGCTGAATAAGATCACCATTAACGATATCACCGAGGACTGCGGCGTGAACCGTATGACCTTCTACTACCACTTCAAGGACATCTATGACCTCGTGGATTGGATCATGGTCGAAGATGCCGCCAAGGCGCTGGAGGGCAGACAGAGCTTTGAGAACTGGACAGATGCCTTTCTGGACATCCTGCATCAGGTGCAGGACAACAAGGTGCTGGTGATGAATGTCTACCGCTCCGTGAGCCGTGAGCAGGTGGAGCAGTACTTATATAAACTGCTGGACCCCATGCTGCGGGACTTTGTGGACCGCAGTGCGCAGGGTTTTACCGTGCAGGATTCCGACAAACAGTTCGTCGTGGATTTTTACAAATACGCATTGGTTGGCATGGCACTGGAATGGATCCGCAGGGACATGAAGGAGGACCCCGTCCGGATGACCGAGCGGCTGAATGTTCTGCTTCATGGCGATCTTGAGCGGGCGCTCCGCCGCTTCCGCACCGACCGCAGCCCCGCAGATCTTGACGACTGACAATATTTTATCAATCCGGGCACCGTGATGGGTTTTCCATCACGGTGCTTTTTCTGTTTATGGCTTTCCGTTTGACAAAATGTTACAGTATGGTCAGCGCAAAATGAAAGGTGAAAACCTGGAAACCACAGCAAACGGAGGGAATAAAATGTATTATTCCAGCGGGAACTATGAGGCCTTTGCGCGCCCGAAAAAGCCTGCGGGAGTGGATCGGAAATCGGCCTATCTCGTGGGCACCGGTCTGGCGGCGCTGACAGCTGCCTGCTACCTGGTCCGTGACGGTCAGATGAAAGGGGAACATATCCATCTCTTTGAAAAGGGAGCCATCCCCGGCGGTGCCTGTGATGGCTGCCAGTACCCCGGCATCGGTTATGTGATGCGGGGCGGCCGGGAGATGGATGACCATTTTGAAGTCATGTGGGATCTGTTCCGCTCCATCCCGTCGCTTGAGACCGAGGGCGCAAGCGTGCTGGATGAGTACTACTGGCTGAACAAGGCAGACCCCAACTACTCGCTCTGCCGCGCCACGGAAAACCGGGGGCAGAACGCCCACACCGATGGGAAGTTCAGCCTTTCAGATCAGGGCTGCATGGAACTCATCAAGCTCTTTTTTACCCCGGATGAGCAGCTCTATGATAAGCGAATCACCGATGTCTTTGACGCGGAGGTGTTTTCTTCCAACTTCTGGCTTTACTGGCGCACCATGTTCGCCTTCGAGAACTGGCACAGCGCGCTGGAGATGAAGCTCTATCTGAAGCGCTACATCCACCATGTAGGCGGCCTGCCCGATCTGCGGGCACTGCGCTTCACCCGGTACAACCAGTACGAGAGCATGATCCTGCCCATGATCCGCTATCTGGAGGGGCACGGCGTGCGCTTCCACTACAACACCAAGGTCACCAACATTGAGTTCGAGCTGACCGGGGGCAAAAAGCAGGCCAGGACCATCTGCCTGCTGGTGGACGATGAAGCGGAACGGGTGGACCTGACCGAGAATGATCTGGTGTTCATTACCAACGGGGGCTGCGTGGAAAGCACCTCCATCGGCTCTCAGGATCAGCCTGCAGTGTTCAACCCCACCCTCCGGCCCGGCAACGGCTGGGATCTGTGGAAGAAGATCGCCGCGCAGGATGAGGCCTTTGGCCGCCCGGAGAAGTTCTGCTCCGATCCGGAACAGACCAACTGGATGAGCGCCACGGTCACCACGCTGGACGAACGCATCGTGCCCTACATCCAGAACATCTGCCAGCGTGACCCGTTCAGCGGCAGGACCGTCACAGGCGGTATTGTCACGGCACGGGATTCCGGCTGGCTGCTCAGCTGGACATTCAACCGTCAGCCCCAGTTCCGGGATCAGCCCAAGGGCCAGCTCGTGGGCTGGATCTACGGCCTGTTCAGCAACACACCTGGCGACTACATCAAGAAGCCATGCGGGATTGCACCGGCAAAGAGATCTGCATGGAGTGGCTGTATCATCTGGGAGTCCCCGAAAACCAGATCGAGGATCTGGCAGAGCACAGTGCCAATACCGTGCCCGTAATGATGCCCTATATCACAGCTTTCTTCATGCCCCGCACCGCAGGCGACCGTCCGGCGGTGGTGCCGGAGGGCGCAGTGAACTTTGCCTTCATCGGCCAGTTTGCCGAGACGAAGCGGGATACCATCTTCACCACCGAGTATTCCATGCGCACCGGCATGGAAGCCGTGTACACCCTGCTGGATATCGACCGTGGCGTGCCGGAGGTCTGGGGCAGCACCTACGATGTCCGCGACCTGCTGAACGCCGCTGTTCAGCTGCGGGATGGCAAACCCCTGAGTGATCTGAAAATGAACTGGATCAAAAAATTTGCACTGGGCAAAGCAGTAGAAAAGGTACAGGACACCGATCTGGGCCGTCTGTTGCTGGAGTATAAGATCATCTGAGCGCCGGGAATTCAGCCCGGCAGGCAGGGAAGAGAGCCCTGTAAAATTCTATTGAATCTGGAGGAAATAAAAATGAATACCGCATTTGATTCTCTGACGCACAAAATGCAGCGTGCTGCACTGGGCAAGACTGTGGATCTCGTGCTTTCTCATGCCGAGAAGGACCCCGCCAAGACGGTTGGACAGATCGTAGATCTTTCAAAGCAGTTCTACGGCGATTCCTTCAGCGAGGAGACCTACGCACACGCCAAGCAGACCCTGACCGACCCCAACAGCAAGTGGTCGAAGCTCATCAACTGTTTGCTGAACCAGCTGGATCCCAACGTGGCCCGCACCACGGCCCTGAACCTTGGCTATGAGGCCTTCTTCCGCGGCACCAAGACCATCCGCGAGAATCGTGTCAAATATCAGTGCAACATTCCCTGGCTGATCCTGTTTGACCCCACCTCTGCCTGCAATATGCACTGCGTGGGCTGCTGGCCGGTGAGTACGGCCACAAGAACAACCTGAGCTTTGACGATATGGATAAGATCGTCACCGAGGGCAAGGAGCTGGGCGTTTATCTGTACATGCTCACCGGCGGTGAGCCGCTGGTGCGCAAGGCTGATATCCTCAAGCTGGCCGAGAAGCACAACGATGTGCAGTTTGCCATCTATACCAACTCCACCCTGATCGATGAACCTTTCTGCAAGGAAGTGGTCCGTCTGGGCAATATTGCGTTTATGCTGTCCATTGAGGGTACCCCCGAGACCAACGATGCCCGCCGTGGCGAGGGCCACTATGCTGCCGTTATGCACGCGATGGATCTGCTCAAGGAGCATGGCATCCTGTTCGGAACCTCCATCTGCTACACCCGCGACAACATCGAAGCCGTTACCAGCGATGAGTTTATGCGTTTCCTCTGCGATAAGGGCGCACACTTCGGCTTCTACTTCCACTACATGCCCGTGGGCAACGAGGCAGCGCCTGAACTGATGCCCTCTCCCGAGCAGCGCAAGTACATGATCCAGCGCATCCGCTATCTGCGCAGTGAAGCCTGCGATATCCCGTTCTACCCCATGGACTTCCAGAACGACGGCGAGTTTGTTGGTGGCTGCATTGCCGGTGGCCGCAACTACTTCCACATCAACTCGGCCGGTGACGCAGAGCCCTGTGTGTTCATCCACTACTCCAATGCCAACATCCATGACAGCAGCATTCTGGAGATCCTGCAGAGCCCGCTGTTCATGCTTACCACAACGGCCAGCCCTTCAATAAGAACCATCTGCGTCCCTGCCCCATGCTGGAAAACCCCGAGCTGCTGGAAAAGATGGTGCACGAGACCGGCGCTCACAGCACCGACCTGCAGTCCCCGGAAAGCGTCGATCATCTGTGCGAGAAGTGCAAGAGCTACGCAGCCAACTGGCAGCCGACCGCCGACGAGATCTGGTCTCACCACAAGATCCGCGAGAGCCGCTACGAAAACTATAAGGACTGGAAGCCCAATCAGCAGTAATTGCAGGTACTCCCCCTGAAATCTCCCTTTTTGGTTTATCTGCCTGAAAGCCGAAGCTCCCCCCTTCCCCAAGCGCCGAGACAGCGCCGGGAAGGGGGAGCTTTGCGTTTCTCGGCTGCTCTGAGAAAATCATGCGGTAGGAATACAAAAACCGCTCCGCCTCCCATGCAGGAGACAGAGCCGGTTTTGCGATTCTATTGTGTTTGGGATCACTCGTCGTCGGGGTCGCCGAAAGCATCGTGGTAGAGGTTCACCATGCCGGATTCATCGTTGCGATTCAGGCCGTGGAACACCAGCTTTTTGATGACATCATAGATGACCGCGAAGAGCGGTACACCGATGATCATGCCCACAAAGCCCCACAGGCCGCCAAACAGCAGGATGGCAAAGAGCACCCAGAAGCTGGAAAGGCCGGTGGTGTTGCCCAGGATCTTGGGTCCGATGATGTTGCCGTCCACCTGCTGCAGCACCAAAACGAACAGCACGAACCAGAGCGCCTTGATGGGGTTCTGGATCAGGATGAGCAGGGTGGCGGGGATGGCACCGATGAAGGGGCCGAAGAAGGGGATAACATTGGTCACGCCGATGATGACCGACACCAGCAGGGCGCTGGGGAACTTGAAGATCAGGCAGGCGATATAGCACAGCACGCCGATGATGGCGGAATCCAGGATCTTGCCGTTGATGAAGCCGCCGAACATCCGGTCAGCGTAACGGACTTCCTCCATGATGAGGTCGGCCCAGCGGGGCTTGACCAAACTATAAAGGATGAGCTTGCCCTGCTGCCCGAATTTCTTCCGGCTGGCCAGCAGATACACCGAAACGATGAGGCCGATAATGAAATTTTTGATCCAGGTCACCACGTTCACCACGCCCACAGCGGCACCGCTGAGGATGTTCTGCATGGAGGGGAGCAGGGTGTTTTTGATCCAGGCATCCAGGTTGGCATCCAGCTGTCGTAAGAGTTCTCGATGAAGTCCAGCAGCTTTTTGTTGTTGGCAATGAACTCCTGCTTGGAGATCCACTCCACAAAGTCGCCGATGTTGTCCCGTGCCGTGTAGTACAGGGCGGTCACGCTGTTGATGAGCTGCGGCACGATCATCATGATCAGGGCGTAGATCAGCAGCAGGCCGAACAGGATGGTCAGAGCAACGGCCAGCATGTTGGCAAAGCGATGCATCTTTCCGGAAACAGCTTGTGGAGAAATGCTTCAACCAGTTGCACACCGGCTTGAGCAGATAGCAATGACACTGCCGTAGATAAAGGGCATCAGGATGCCGGTCAGGGTCGAAACGGCATTGCCGAAGCCCTGAAAGCGGTAGATCAGGAAAAAGAAGAGGATGCTCAGGCTGATCGCGCCAAAGCCCGCGAACATTCCGTAGAGATAGGGTTTGATATGCGGTTTTTTGTCCATCATGTCATAGAAACTCCATTCCTGCCGCAGACAGCAGGATTCCCTGCGGCAATGTCAGCGCTTGTTGCTCCTGCGCCAGATGTGCAGCTTTTCGGCTTCGGCGATCAGCTCGTCCCGGAAATCGGGGTGTGCCACACTGATCAGTGCTTCTGCCTTTTCCCAGCTGGTCAGTCCCTTCAGGTTCACACAGCCGTACTCGGTGCACAGGTAGTGCACGTTTGCGCGGGTGTCGGTGACGATGCTGCCGTTTTCCAGGGTGGGACGGATGCGGCTCTCCAGCTTGCCGGTCTTTTTATTCATAAAGGTAGAGGACAGGCAGATGAAGCTCTTGCCGCCGTTGGAAAGGTATGCGCCCAGAACAAAGTCCAGCTGACCGCCTGCACCGGAAATGTGCTTGATGCCTGCGCTCTCCGCGTTCACCTGACCGAACAGGTCAATATCCACCGCATTGTTGATGGAGATGAAGTTGTCGATGGCGGAGATGCTGCGGATGTCATTGGTGTACTCCACGGGAGCGGCCATGCACTCCGGGTTATCGTTCAGATAATCATACATCTTCTGGGTGCCGGCACCAAAGGCGTAGACCTGACGGCCCTTGTCCAGATTTTTGTGGCGGCCGGTGATCTTGCCGGCCTTTGCAATATCCACAAAGGCATCCACATACATCTCGGTGTGCACGCCAGATCCTTCAGGTCGCTCTGCGCGATCAGGTTGCCGATGGCGTTGGGCATACCGCCGATGCCCAGCTGCAGGCAGGCACCGTCGGGGATCTGCGGGACGATGAGGTTTGCCACCTTCAGATCGACCTCGGTGGCGGCACCGGCAGCGGCCATCTGGCCGATGGGCGGGTTGCTGCCCTCCACAACACCGGCAACCTGGGAGATGTGCACCCAGTTCTCGGTGCCGCCCAGGCATTTGGGCATGTTCCGGTTGACCTCAACGATGATCTTTTTGGCCTTATCGCAGACGGCACCCAGGTGGGAAGCACAGGGGCCAAAGTTGAAATAGCCGTGCTCGTCCATGGGGGTCACCTGGAACACCGCCACATCCACGGGGTCAGAGCTGTCGCGATAGTAGCGGGGCAGTTCAGAGTAGCGGATGGGGGAGTAGAAGGAGAAGCCCTGGGCAATGGCCTTGCGCTCAATGCCGCCCATGTGCCAGCTGTTCCAGGTCATGTGGCAGCGGGATCCTCGATCTGGAAGATGGCGGGCACCCACATCAGGATGCCGCCGCGGAAGTGACATCCTCCAGCTCGGGCAGACGCTTTGCAATGGCAGCGTCCACCGCTACGGGGGTGTTCACGGCCCAGCCGTAATCCACCCAGTCGCCGCTTTTGACCAACGCGGCAGCCTGGTCAGCTGTCATTTTCTTCTGCGCATACAATTCCGTAAAATCCATTATAAACCATCCTCTCTTACAATAACATAAAGGAATTGTAAATTCCAACTTAGTTATATCATTAACAAACGGGAGAATCAATACTTTCCTGGCAAAAAACAGGACTGGATGCAATATGACTAAAAATCTTAGCTTTTTGTAGAGATTCTTTGGTGCACAAAAAATAAATTTTACACAAAAAATACTTGATAAAATTTTGACGATGTGCTTTACTTATAGCGTAGCAGGATGCAGCGTGGCACTGCGGGTAAGATTGTTTAAAAATTAACGATACACCGCAGCAGAAGAAAAGAACATCTTGCACAGCAAACTGGAAAGTGCTATCATGTCAGAACCAATGCGCTTTTCAAAGGCGCGCAAGGAGGACAAAACCGATGGCAACTGCAGTTTACCCCGGGTCGTTCGATCCGGTCACACGAGGTCATCTCGATATCATCAAGCGCGCGGCAAAGATCAACGATCATCTGATCGTGGCCGTGCTCATCAACAGTGCAAAGCACCCATTGTTCACCGTGGAGGAGCGGGTGGCCCTGCTGCAGGAATGCTGCAAGGGGATCCCCAATGTCACGGTGGAGAGCTTCGACGGCCTGACCGTGGAGTTCGCCAAGAAGCGCCACGCTTCGGTCATGGTGCGGGGCCTGCGGGCGGTAACGGATTTTGAAAACGAGATCCAGCTGGCGCAGACCAATCACGCGCTGATGCCTGGTATTGAGACCATGTTCCTTGCAACCAGCATCAAGTGGAGCTATCTTTCCTCTACCATTGTAAAGGAAGCCGCCCGCTACGGCGGCAGCATCTCCAAGTTCGTCACCCCGAATGTGGAAGCTGCCGTGGAGCAGAAGATGGCCGAGCTGCGCAGCAGGGGAGAGAACGTCTGACCCCATTCCTTATGCAAGAAACGCTTCGGCGTTTTGATAAAACAGTCTTTCTTAAATCACAACATACACAATCAGGAGGCTATTCACATGAAAAAGATCGTTATCGCATCTGCATGCCGTACCGCCATTGGTAAGTTCGGTGGCACCCTTGCCAACGTCCCCGCTGCTGAGCTGGGCTCCATCGTCATCAAGGAGGCTCTGAACCGCGCAAACGTCAAGCCTGAGCAGGTCGATCATGTTTACATGGGCTGCGTGATCCAGGCTGGTCTGGGCCAGAACGTTGCCCGTCAGGCTTCCCTGAAGGCTGGCCTGCCCATCGAGACCCCCGCTGTCACCGTCAACGTGGTCTGCGGTTCCGGTCTGAACTGCGTGAACATGGCTGCTCAGATGATCGAGGCAGGCGATGCTGATATCGTGGTCGCAGGCGGCATGGAGAACATGGACATGGCTCCCTTTGCAATGATGAAGGGCCGTTACGGCTACCGCATGGGCGCTCCCATGGGCAAGAGCGAGCTGGTCGATACCATGGTCAACGATGCTCTGTGGGATGCCACCGGCTTCAACAAGCACATGGGCATGACCGCTGAGAATGTCTGCACCAACGAGACCTTCCAGAAGAAGTACGGCTACAGCCCCATCACCCGCGAGATGCTGGATGAGTTCTCCTACAACAGCCAGGTCAAGGCCGACAAGGCCATCAAGGACGGCGCTTTCAAGGATGAGATCGTTCCTGTTGTCATCAAGGGCAAGAAGGGCGACACCGTGTTCGATACCGATGAAGGCCCCCGTCTGACCCCGGTCGAGAAGCTGGCAACCCTGAAGCCCGCCTTCACCAAGGACGGCATCGTGACCGCAGGCAACTCTTCCGCCATCAACGACGGCGCTGCTGCTCTGGTCGTTATGAGTGAGGAGAAGGCCAAGGAGCTGGGCGTTAAGCCTCTGGCAACCTGGGTCGCCGGTGCTCTGGCAGGTGTCGAGCCCGAGGTCATGGGCCTGGGCCCCATCGCTGCCACCAAGAAGGTCATGGCTAAGACCGGTCTGACCGTTGCTGACATGGACCTGATCGAGGCCAACGAGGCATTCGCTGCCCAGTCTGTGGCTGTCAGCCAGGCTCTGAACTTCGATATGAGCAAGGTGAACGTCAACGGCGGCGCCATCGCTCTGGGCCACCCGGTCGGCGCTTCCGGCGCTCGTATCCTGGTCACCCTGCTGTACGCTATGAAGCACCGTGGTGCTCACAAGGGTCTGGCTACTCTGTGCATCGGCGGCGGCATGGGCTGCGCTACCATCGTTGAGATGTAAGCTCCCCCTTTGGAATTGAAATGAATAACAGCCCGCGCCCCGGCTCAGACCGGAGACTCTGCCGGGGCGCGGGAACTGTTTTAAAACGCTGAGAATTTGAATTGGAGGTTTTCACAATGGCTTTTGTAAAAACCGAGGTGCAGGGCGCTGTCGAGATCATCACCATCGACCGTCCCAAGGCACTGAATGCCCTGAACCCCGAGGTTCTGGCAGACCTGAAGGCAGCCTTTGAGGCTGTTGATCAGGAGACCATCCGCTGCATCGTCCTGACCGGCGAAGGCGACAAGAGCTTCGTTGCAGGCGCTGATATCGGCTCCATGAGCACCATGACCAAGGCAGAGGGCGAGCCTCGGCAAGCTGGGCAATGACGTGTTCCTGATGATCGAGCATTTCCCCATCCCCGTCATTGCAGCCGTCAACGGCTTTGCACTGGGCGGCGGCAATGAGCTGGCCATGAGCTGCGACATCCGCATCTGCTCTGACAACGCTGTGTTTGGTCAGCCCGAAGTCGGCCTGGGCATCACCCCGGGCTTCGGCGGCACCCAGCGTCTGGCACGTCTGGTCGGCATGGGCATGGCAAAGCAGCTGGTCTACTCTGCCCTGAACATCAAGGCAGACGAGGCTTACCGCATTGGTCTGGTCAACGCCGTGTATCCGCAGGCTGAGCTGATGGAGAACGTGCTGAAGCTGGCCGGCAAGATCGCCAAGAACGCTCCCATTGCAGTGCGCAACTGCAAGAAGGCCATCAACGGTGGCATCAGCCTGCCCATTGAGAAGGCTGTTGAGGTTGAGGAGAAGCTGTTCGGCGATTGCTTCGAGACCCACGACCAGAAGGAAGGCATGGCCTGCTTCCTGAGCCGTGAGAAACCGAAGCCCAAGGCAGTGTTCACCAACAACTAATCTATTACATAATTTTTGATATTAAAGGAGAGATTTCCTATGAAGATCGGTGTTATCGGCGCTGGCACTATGGGCCAGGGCATCGCAAAGGCATTTGCACAGGTTGAGGGCAACACCGTTGCTCTGTGCGACATCAAGCAGGAGTGGGCTGAGAACGGCCTGGCAAAGATCAAGAAGGGCTACGAGAAGCTGGTTGCTAAGGGCAAGATCCCCCAGGAAAAGGCTGACGCGATCGTTGCAGCCATCACTCCGGGCCTGAAGGAAGATCTGTGCGCAGACTGCGACCTGATCGTTGAGGCTGCTTTTGAGGATATGAAGGTCAAGCAGACCACTTTCGGCGAGCTGGATAAGATCTGCAAGCCCGAGTGCATCTTCGCTTCCAACACCTCCTCTCTGTCCATCACCGAGATCGGCAAGGGCCTGAGCCGTCCTCTGGTCGGTATGCACTTCTTCAACCCTGCTGACCGCATGAAGCTGATTGAGGTCATCGCCGGCTGCAACACCCCCGCCGAGACCGTTGAGAAGATCAAGGAGATCTCCGTTGCCATCGGCAAGAGCCCTGTTCAGGTCAACGAGGCTGCTGGCTTTGTGGTCAACCGCATCCTGATCCCCATGATCAACGAGGCTGCCTTCATTAAGATGGAGGGCGTTTCCGATATCGCAGGCATCGACACCGCTATGAAGCTGGGTGCCAACCACCCCATGGGACCCCTGGAGCTGGGCGACTTCATCGGCCTGGATATCTGCCTGGCCATCATGGATGTCCTGTACCATGAGACCGGCGACAGCAAGTATCGCGCCTGCCCGCTGATCCGCAAGATGGTTCGCGGCGGCAACCTGGGCTGCAAGACCGGCAAGGGCTTCTACGTTTACAACGCAGACCGCACCAAGACCCCTGTTGACCAGCTGTAATTTCTGATAAACATTTCTCCCGGCCATGGGGAAAGCGGTCGGGAGGAATTTGTTTGCAACCGGGAAGGGGAGAACCCCGACCCCGGGAGATAAAAAACACCCGTTAGGAGGATATAGCGATGGATTTTACTCTGTCCAAGCAGCAGCAGATGGTGCAGAAGATGTACCGTGAGTTTGCTGAAAACGAAGTCAAGCCCCTGGCTAAGAAGGTTGATGCAGAAGAGTACTTCCCCAAAGAGACCGTCGAGAAGATGGGCAAGCTGGGCATGATGGGCATTTACTTCCCCACCTCTGTCGGCGGTGCAGGCGGCGATGTGCTGTCCTACGTCATGGCAGTGGAGGAGCTGAGCAAGGTCTGTGGCACCACCGGTGTCATCGTCTCCGCTCACACCAGCTGTGTGCTGCTCCTATTTATGAGAACGGCACCCCCGAGCAGAAGGCAAAGTATCTGCCCAAGCTCTGCAGCGGTGAGTGGCTGGGCGCTTTCGGCCTGACCGAGCCGGGCGCTGGTACCGATGCACAGGTCAGCAGACCATTGCCAAGGAAGAGGATGACTGCTGGGTTCTGAATGGCTCCAAGATCTTCATCACCAACGCCGGTTTCGCTGATGTCTTTATCGTCATCGCTGTCACCGACCGCGTTCTGGATAAGAAGGGCCGCCCCACCAAGCTGTGCTCTGCCTTCATCGTTGAGCGCACCGATCCGGGCTTCTCCGTCGGCAAGGCTGAGGATAAGATGGGCATCCGTGGTTCTTCCACCTGCGAGCTGATCTTCGAGGATTGCCGTATCCCGAAGGATCGTATGCTGGGCGTGCGCGGCAAGGGCTTCCAGCTGGCCATGGCTACCCTGGACGGCGGCCGTATCGGCATCGCTTCTCAGGCTCTGGCATTGCCGAGGGCGCTCTGGAGGAGACCGTTGCCTACGTCAAGGAGCGCAAGCAGTTTGGCCGCAGCATCTCCGCATTCCAGAACACCCAGTTTGAGCTGGCTGAGATGAAGGCCCGCGTTGAGGCTGCTAAGTATCTGGTCTACGCTGCCGCTCTGAAGAAGCAGCAGGCCATGGACGGCGCAAAGGTCCGTTACAGCGTGGAGGCTGCTCAGGCTAAGCTGATCGCAGCCCGCACCGCAAGCGATGTGACCCGCCGCTGCCTGCAGCTGTTCGGCGGTTACGGCTACACCCGTGACTACCCCATCGAGCGCATGATGCGTGATGCCAAGATCACTGAGATCTACGAGGGCACCAGCGAAGTGCAGATGATGGTCATTTCCGGCGCTCTGCTGAAGTAAGGGAGGTAAGATTTACAATGAAAGCAATTGTTTGTGTAAAGCAGGTTCCTGATACCTCCGGCAAAGTCGCCGTCAAGGCAGACGGTACTCTGGATCGTGCCTCTATGGCCACCATCACCAACCCCGATGACCTGAACGCTCTGGAGGCTGCTCTGAAGCTCAAGGACGCTACCGGCTGCGAAGTCGTTGTCATCACCATGGGTCCTCCTCCGGCCGAGGGAATGCTGCGTGAGCTGCTGGCCCGCGGCGCGGACAAGGCTGTTCTGGTCTCCGGCCGTGAGTTCGGCGGTTCCGATACCTTTGCAACCAGCCAGATCCTGGCTGCTGCTGTCAATAAGATCGGCGTTGGCCCCGAGGACGTTGTGTTCTGCGGCCGTCAGGCAATCGATGGCGACACCGCACAGGTCGGCCCCCAGATCGCTGAAAAGCTGCATCTGCCCCAGGTCACCTATGTGGCTGACATCCAGAAGGATGGTAACACCCTGACCGTGAAGCGTATGCTGGAAGACGGCTACATGATGGTCAAGGTGCAGACTCCCTGCCTGCTGACCTGCATCAAGGAGCTGAACCAGCCCCGTTACATGAGCGTCAATGGCATCTTCACCTGCTACGACAAGCCCATGGAAGTGTTCGATTACAACGCTCTGAAGGATGATCCGCTGATCGAGGTCGACACCATCGGTCTGAAGGGTTCTCCGACGAACGTCTTTAAGTCCTTCACTCCTCCGCAGAAGGGCGCAGGCACCATGCTGACTGGCGACGACACCGCCGCACAGCTGGCAGGTATCCTGGCCAAGAAGCACCTGATCTGATGAAAGGAGCATAGGATTACAATGGCTGATTTTAACGAGTACAAGGGCGTTTGGGTCTTTTGTGAGCAGCGCCAGGGCAAACTGATGCCCACCGATTTCGAGCTGGTCAGCGAGGCCCGCAAGCTGGCTGATGAGCTGAACTGCGAAGTCACCGGCCTGCTGCTGGGCGATAACGTGGACGGCATTGCCAAGGAACTGGGCGGCTATGGCGCTGATAAGGTCATGGTTTGCGACAGCCCCCTGCTGAAGGATTACACCACGGACGCATACGCCAAGGTCGTCTGCGACATGGTCAACGAGTACAAGCCCGAGGTCCTGCTGATCGGTGCCACCAACATTGGCCGCGATCTGGGCCCCCGCTGCGCAGCCCGCCTGCACACCGGCCTGACCGCTGATGCTACCCACCTGGATATCGACACTGCAAAGTACATCGACTTCCTGAAGGAGAGCTCCACCATCGACCTGTCCAAGCAGAAGTTCGATATGGAAGACCGCAACCTGAAGATGACCCGTCCCGCATTCGGCGGCCATCTGATGGCTACCATCATCTGCCCCCGCTTCCGTCCTCAGATGTCCACCGTGCGCCCCGGCGTTATGAAGAAGGCTCCCTTCGATCAGGCCAAGGCTGATGCCTGCCAGATCGTGAAGCCCGCTTTCGAGCTGTCCGCTGCCGACATCAAGACCGAGGTCCTGAGCGTCGAGAAGGCTGCTGAGAAGCTGGTCGATCTGATCGGTGCCGATGTCATCGTCTCCGTTGGCCGCGGCATCAGCAAGGATGTCAACAAGGGCATCGAGCTGGCTGAGCAGCTGGCTGCTGCACTGGGCGGCGGCGTTGTGGGCGCTTCCCGTGCCGTTACCGATGCAGGCTGGATGACCGCTGACCATCAGGTCGGTCAGACCGGCAAGACGGTCCACCCCAAGATCTATGTTGCTCTGGGCATTTCCGGTGCCATCCAGCACACCGCTGGTATGCAGGATTCCGAGTGCATCATCGCTGTCAACAAGAACGAGAGCGCACCTATCTTCGGTGTTGCTGACTACGGCATCGTGGGCGATCTGTTCAAGGTCGTTCCCGAGCTGATCAAGCAGATCGAGGCTGCCAAGGCTGCTGAATAAGCACCTGATTTTCCCCGAACCCTGATTGTGATAAGGCCGCCGCGCAGTGGAAACGCTGTGCGGCGGCTTTTTGCATCCCCGGAAAATCGCACCGTTCTATCCCGCCTGTTCCCGGAATAAAATGACACCAAGAGCGGACAGGAAAGGAGCGCGTACCATGGAGTTGAAGATCTTTCGGGATGCCCTGCCGGCGGCGGGGACAAACTGTACCCTCAAGGCAGAGCTGCCGCTGGAAACAGAGATCCTGATTTCTGATTATCTGCCACCGGTGTTCAAGCTGGTCAAGTGTTTTGTCAGGCCGGTGGTGCTGCAAAAGCGGCTGCAGCCCGGCAAGCTGCAATTGGAGGGCTACCTGCGCTGTGTGGTCTATTATCAGGGGGAAGATGGAACGGGCCTGTGCCAGACCGAGCAGAAGCTCCCCTTTACCAAGCTGCTGGATCTGCCGGAGTTCGTCTTCACGGCATGGGCCGTGCAGGTGGAAGGCCAGACCGAATATCTGAACTGCCGCACCGTCAACCAGCGCCGCATCGAGGTGCGGGGGGCGTATGGGCTGGTGGTATCGGTGCATACGCAGGTCAAAACGGATGTCATCACGCTCTGTCGGATGGCGGGGTGGAGCAGAAACTGGTCACCCTTTCCGGGGTGCGGCGTGCCGCTGTGCTGGAAAAGCTGGTCACGGTCGAGGGCGAGATCCGCTTTCCCACGCCGCCCGCCGCCGTTTTAGACCTCAGCGGCAATGCCTCTGTCGGAGACCTCAAGCTCCTGAACGGGAAAGTCGTTGCCAAGGGCGGGCTGGTCGTCTCCTGCGCCTGGCGTGCCGAGGGCGACCCGGTACTGCAGAGCCAGAGCGTGAACCTGAACTTCAATCAGGTGCTGGATGTGGACGGCCTGAGCGAGGACTGCCGCTGCCTCTGCGTGGCCGAGCCGGTGGGCTTTACGCTCACGGAGGGAGAAGGGGAGGAACCCAGCCGCCTGACCGCCACCCTGATGCTGCGCCTGCGGGCATGGAGGCCCTACCAGCTGCAGTGCGTGGCGGATGCCTTCTCCACGAAATTTGAGACAGAACAGACCCCGCAGACGGTACAGACGGAATCGCTGGCCTGCACCCTGGACGAGACCGTGACCCTGACCGGCTCAGGCCCCCTGCCGGATGCAGGAGCAAAAATTCTGGCCTGCTTTGCCTCCTTTGGCCCGGCCCTGTTGGCATACAGGGAAAACAACTGGGATTTGACCAGCCGGGTGACCGTGACTGCCTTTGGGGAGAACAGCCTTTCGGAGCTGGAAAGCTATGAAAAGGTGTTGGAGCTTGCCCTGCCGCTGGGGCGGGAGCTGCCCTCGGACGCGGAGCTGATCCCGGAGTGCTGGCTCCGTGCCGAGGACCTGCGCTGTGTCTGCGCAAACGGCACACTGGAGGTCACCCTTTCCGTCAAGGCAGAAGGAGCCATCCTACAGCGGAGCGGAAACACCTGCGTTGCTCCATCGCGCTGGGGGAGCCGCTGACCCCGGCGGACCCGGAGATCAGCCTGCGCATCTATTATGCACAGGCGGGGGAGGAGCTGTTTGCCATCGCCAGGCGGTTCCATGTCTCCCCGGCCAGATGCTTGCCGCCAACGACCTTGCAGAGGCACCACGGCCATTGATGCGCCTCAAAGGCTTCTGGTGCCGGGAGCAGGGGGCTGATCTGTCCAATTTTGTGCTTCATAGAAGGACAATTCAAAGTTAAAGTATGACTTATGAACTAAAAATGAACAAAAAACATCCCGGACCTCTCCCAATTTAAGAAAGGCTCTGCTATAATAATTTTTGTCGTGTAAAAAAGCCTTTTAGATAAAGGAGAAGTTATGATCAAAAATATCGAGTTGGAGAAGGGTGCATACCAGTTTGATGCCAAGATGCCCCTTCGCCAGGCCATCCCGCTGGGCCTGCAGCATGTATTTGCCATGTTCGTGGGCAACCTGACCCCGCTTCTTATCATCACCAGTGCTTGCGGCCTTGCAGGCGGTGAGTTTGCTGACCTGCAGGTCAGCCTGCTGCAGAACGCCATGTTCGTGGCTGGTGTGGTCACGCTGGTGCAGCTGTTCTCCATCGGCCCTGTGGGCGGTCAGGTTCCCATCATCATGGCACCAGCTCCGGCTTCCTGGGCGTGTTCAACAGTGTGGCTGCTTCCATGGGCGGCGGTGTGCTGGCCTACGGTGCCATCATGGGCGCTTCCATTCTGGGCGGCCTGTTTGAGACTGTGCTGGGCTTCTTCCTCAAGCCTCTGCGCAAGTTCTTCCCCTCGGTGGTCACCGGTACGGTGGTGCTGTCCATCGGTCTGTCCCTGATCTCCGTGGGTGTCAACTCCTTTGGCGGCGGCAACGCAGCCAAGGACTTCGGTTCCGCGGAAAACCTGTTGCTGGCCGTGTTCGTGCTGGTGGTGATCCTGTTCTTCAAGCATTGGACCACGGGCTTCCTGAGCTCCTCCTCCATCCTCATCGGCATCGTGGCGGGCTATCTGGCTGCCTTTATCATGGGCTTTGTCCTGCCCACCACCGGTGTCACTGCCGAGGGTGTGGAGTTCACCAAGGCATGGGTGCTGAACTGGGGCAAGGTGGCACAGGCCGACTGGTTTGCCATCCCCAAGCTGGTTCCCGTCAAGATCATTTTTGATATGCGCGCCATCCTGCCCGTGCTGATCATGTTCATCGTCACCGCTGTGGAGACCGTGGGCGATATCTCCGGCGTGATGGAGGGCGGCATGAGCCGTGAGGCCACCGATAAGGAGCTGTCCGGCGGTGTTATCTGCGACGGCCTGGGCTCTTCCTTTGCCGCCTGCTTCGGCGTTCTGCCCAACACCTCCTTCAGCCAGAACGTGGGCCTGGTTTCCATGACCAAGGTCGTCAACCGCGGTGCACTGGCTACCGGTGCCATTTTCCTGATCCTCTGCGGCCTGATCCCCAAGCTGGGCGCACTGGTCTCCATCATGCCGCAGGCCGTTCTGGGCGGTGCTGCCGTGATGATGTTCTCTTCCATCGTGGTGTCCGGCATCCAGCTCATTACCAAGGAAAAGATGACCCCGCGCACCCTGACCATCGTTTCCGTTGCACTGGGCGTGGGCTATGGCATGGGTGCCAATGCCAGCATCCTGGCACACACCCCCCAGTTCTTCCAGTTGATCTGCGGCGAGAGCGGCATCGTGCCCGCAGCCTTTGTGGCCATTGTGCTGAACGTGCTGCTGCCCAAGGACGATAAGGCCGAATAAACCTCTCAGTAACCTTCTGTGACAGCTCCCCTGACAAGGGAGCCAAGAAGTGTCCTTGCCTCTCCTGTCAGGGGACGCACCATTGCGCTGCAATGGCGGAGAGCTCCTCCAGAGCTTCCGGCGTATCTGCATCCAGCAGTTCTTCCCGCCGCTGGGCGTAAACGATCTGTACCTGCTCAGGGTGAGCCTTGAGCACAACACTGCCGCCCTTGCCCTCGGGCAGGGTGCGCAGAGCGGGAAAATATCCGCATCCAAACAGAACGGGACTTCCGACAACGGTGTCCGGGCCATCTGCGGCCCGGGCTCCCAGCCGGAAGATCGCCCGCTCTGTTTCTTTTTGTGTCTGGGCAAAAGCAGTGATCAGCGTTTCCAGCGTCTCCCGCTGCAGCAGTGGCTGATCTCCGGGCAGGAAGATGCAGCCTGCAAGGTTGGGGCATTGCTCCAGCAGCGCCTCCAGCCCCAGCCGGACGGTGTCGTTCCGGCCCGGCAGGCTGTGGAGCAGGCAGGGAATGGCCTGTGCGTCACACAGGGTCTTTACCTCGGCAGAACGGGTCACGACCACCCGGGCGGCAAGGGCAGGGGAGGCGGTGACCTCCAGTGCCCGGCAGAGCAGGGGCGGCTCCCGAAATCGGCCAGCAGCTTATTGGAGCCGAACCGCCGGGCCAGCCCCGATGCCATGATGACGCATCCCACCGGAGGGTGGGCGTTCTGCACAACTCTGCCATAAAATCATTCCTCCTGAACCTGCCGGATCTGCGGCAGTCTTTCCAGTGGCATTATAAGGGATTTTGTGATAAAATAAAAGTAGCAATCGAAAAAAGAGAGGTACTGCGTATGATGACGATCCGGGAATACAAACGGGCCGAAAGCTCGAGGAAGCCTGGCAGCTCAACCAGAAGCGAAACAATCGGGTCATCGGCGGCATGATCTGGCTCAAGATGGAGAACATCAATGTCGGCACCGCCATCGACCTGTCGGGCCTTGGGCTGGACAAAATTGAGGAAACGGCCGAGGGCTTTTCCATCGGGGCCATGGTGCCCCTGCGGCAGATCGAGCTCCACGAGGGGCTCAATGCCTACACGGAGGGTGCTGTGCGGGAATCTGTGCGCCACATTGTGGGTGTGCAGCTGCGCAACCTTGCCACCGTGGGCGGCAGCATTTACAGCCGCTTTGGCTTTTCCGATGTTCTGACCATGTTCCTGGCCCTGAACGCTTCGGTGGAGCTCTACAAGGGCGGCATCGTGCCGCTTTCGGAGTATGCTCAACGCCCGTACGACAGGGATATCCTGGTGCGGGTCATCGTGCCGAAGGAGCAGGCAGCATTCTGCTATCAGTCGGTGCGCAACAGCCAGACGGATTTCCCGGTGCTGACCTGTGCCGCCGCGAAAACGGCCGGGGCTTCCGGGTCGCCATTGGTGCCCGGCCCGGCAAGGCAGTGCTATATACTGCAGCCCAATGCCGCCGAAACGCCGGAGCTGACCGCCGCCCGCTTTGCCGCTGAGGTGCGGGCAAACATCAGGACGGAGAGCAACATGCGCGGCAGTGCGGAATACCGCAATCATCTGGCCGGGGTGCTGGTCAAGCGCGCTGTGCTGAAATTGGAAGGGAACAGGTGAGACAAGATGCAGGTGAATATTATTCTGAACGGAACCAAGATCACGGCAGAGGCCGCACCGGACACCCTGCTCATCGATTTTGTCCGCGCACACGGCTGTTACAGTGTCAAGCGCGGCTGTGAGACCTCTAACTGCGGCCTGTGCACCGTCTTTCTGGACGATGTGCCGGTGCTGTCCTGCTCTGTGCTGGCAGCCCGTGCCGACGGCCACAGGGTGACCACGCTGGAGGGCCTGCAGGAGGAGGCTGCTGAGTTCGGCGCTTTTATCGCCGATCAGGGTGCGGAGCAGTGCGGCTTCTGCAACCCGGGCTTTATTATGAACGCCCTCGCCCTCTTCCGGGAAAAGGAATACCCCACTGAGGAGGAGATCAAGGAATATCTCGCGGGCAACCTCTGCCGCTGCTCCGGCTACGAGGGTCAGCTGCGGGGCATCCAGAATTTCCTCGCCTGGAAAAAAGCAAAACAGGAGGGTGCCGAATGAAAAACGTCAACAAAGCATTCCGCAAAAAGGATGCCATGCAGCTTGTGACCGGCAAGCCCGTTTACATGGATGATCTGGCCCCGGCAGACTGCCTGATCGTCAAGCTGTACCGCTCGCCCCATGCCAACGCCATGGTGGAGCGTATCGACACGTCCGTGGCCAAAAAGGTGCCCGGCATCGAGGCCATCTTCACCTGGGAGGATGTGGATCAGAACGCCCGCCGCTACACGCAGGCCGGCCAGACCTACCCCGAAGCCAGCCCCTACGACCGCCTGGTCATTGACCGCCACGTCCGCTTTGTGGGGGACGTGGTGGCCATTGTGGTGGGCAAGATGAGAAGTGTGTTGAGAAAGCATGAAGCTCATCAAGGTGGAGTATCAGGTACTGGAGCCGGTGCTGGATTTCCACACTGCGAAGGACAACCCCATCCTTGTCCACCCGGAGGACAACTGGGAGAGCCTGAGCCCCGTGGGTGCCGATAACAAGCGCAACCTCTGTGCCCATGATGCGTGCGGCGACGGCGACATCGATGCCGTGCTGGCAAAGTGCGATGTTGTCATCGACCGTGTCTACCACACCAAGGCCTGTCAGCAGGCTATGATGGAGACCTTCCGCACCTGCTGCTGGATGGATCTGTACGGACGGCTGAACATCCTCAGCTCGACCCAGATCGTGTTCCATACCCGCCGCAATGTGGCAAACGCCCTGCACATCCCCAAATCCATGATCCGCGTCATCAAACCCCGCATCGGCGGCGGCTTTGGTGCCAAGCAGACGGCGGTCTCGGCCATCTATCCGGCCTTTGTTACCTGGAAGACCAAGAAGCCCTGTAAGCTGATCTTCACCCGCGAAGAGAGCCAGACCGCATCTTCGCCCCGTCACGAGATGGAGATGCACGTCCGTCTGGGTGCCACCAAGGACGGCATCGTGAAGGGCATCGACCTCTACACCCTGTCCAACACCGGTGCTTATGGTGAGCACGGTCCCACAACGGTGGGCCTTTCCGGTCACAAGTCCATCCCGCTGTACGGCAAGGCCGAAGCCTTCCGTTTTGTCAGCGACGTGGTCTACACCAACCACATGTCTGCCGGTGCGTACCGCGGCTATGGTGCGACCCAGGGCCTGTTTGCAGTGGAATCTGCCGTCAACGAGCTGGCCGCCAGACTTCACATGGATCCCTTCAAGATCCGCGAAATGAACATCGTCAAAGAGGGCGATGTGATGCCCGCCTATTACGGCGCTGTGAACACCAGCTGCGCGCTGGACCGCTGCCTGAAAAAAGTCCACGAGATGATCGATTGGGACAACAAGTACCCTGTGCGCGACCTTGGCAATGGCAAGGTGCGCGCCGTGGGTATGGGCATGGCCATGCAGGGCTCCGGCATTTCCGGCATGGATGTGGGCAGCGCCACCCTCAAGGTAAACGATGACGGGTTCTACTCCCTCATCATCGGCGCTGCCGATATGGGCACCGGCTGTGACACCACGCTGCTCAGATCGCCGCTGAGGTGCTGGACTGTGACCTGGACAATATCACCGTCTTTGGTGCGGATACCGACACCTCGCCCTATGATTCCGGCTCCTACGCTTCCTCTACACCTATGTCACCGGTAAGGCAGTGGAGAAGTGCGCCCTCCGGCTGCGCGGCCAGATCTGCAAGCTGGGCGCGGAGCTGCTCCAGACGACCGAAGATGCTGTGGATTTTGACGGCAAGTTCGTCTCCCTGAACGCAGACCCGGAGAAGAGGGTCTCTCTCTCTGAGGTGGCCTTCGCCTCCCAGTTCGGCACATGGTGCCGCTGGAGATCACCGAGACCCACACCTCGCCCCTTTCGCCCCCGCCCTACATGGTCGGCGCGGCTGAAATTGAGTTGGATAAGGAGACCGGTGAGGTCAAGGTGGTGGATTATGCGCCTGTGTGGACTGCGGCACCCCCATCAACCCCAACCTGACCCCGTGTGCAGACCGAGGGCGGCATCCTGCAGGGCATCGGCATGGCCCTGACCGAGAACATCACCTACGATCGCCAAGGGCTGGCCGATGGAAAATTCCTTTATGCAGTATAAGATCCCCGCCCCGTGTGGAC
>ENA-OQEB01000265-OQEB01000265.1-human-gut-metagenome-genome-assembly--contig:-NODE-265-length-22353-cov-2.183884_pt1 | contig 22353 bp, 19 predicted proteins | sample MGYA00242787_ERZ504619 | MGnify/ENA primary metagenome ERZ504619 (study PRJEB26092, sample SAMD00036317) | human gut metagenome | host: Homo sapiens | study: EMG produced TPA metagenomics assembly of... | reverse complement strand
GACCGTCGGTATGACGATCTACAATGAATCTAAAAAATATGGTTGGATACTTCTCCCGTCACTTTCCATATTTATAATAAGGATCGGGAAGCTGATTATGAAGACGGATTTCATCCGATGTAGCTATCGATGAATTCAAGAGTGATCTAGCTGAATTCGGAGATTTGAAGGATCCTTTATTAGGACAAGCTATTTACGAGATAACCGGCCAGTCACCGCTCTTACGATCCGCTACCCCGAGGGGCAACCGGGAAATCCAATATAATCCCCCGTTGTCCTATAAGGATAACTTATTACTGATTCCAAAAGAATAAAAACAAGATATATGGAAAGCGCATTTCTTAAAATCATAAACGCAAAAGTATTAACTCCTTCGGGTCTCCTACCAAACGGGCAAATCATCATCTCGGATGGGAAAATAGTGGAGATCACCGGGCAAAACCGGGAGATTCCTCATGCGGAGATCATCGACGCAAAAGGATATTATGTGGCTCCCGGCTGTATCGACACGCATGTACACGGCGGCAACGGACATGATTTCACGGAAGCTACCCCGAAAGCGTTCTATGCGATCACAAGAGCACATGCTTTACAGGAACAACGGCTTTATATCCTACATTGGCAGCTGCCCTATCGATACCTTCCGGGAAGCGATCAAGACCTGCGAGCACATCATGAACCACCCGGAACAGGGAGCCCGCATCATGGGATTACATCTCGAAGGCAACTATTTGAATATGGCTATGAAAGGCGGACAAGACCCTAATTATATTTACCCGCCCGATCCCCAAGAATATAAGGAATTACTAAACAGTACCCAATGTGTTAAACGCTGGAGCGCCGCCCCCGAGCTTGACGGGGCTTTGGAATTCGGTAAATATGCGTCAGCTCATGGTGTGTTGGTTTCACTAGCCCACACCACAGCCGATTATCTCCAAGTGAAAAAAGCATACGAAGCCGGATTCACCCATGCTACCCACTTCTACAATGCCATGACTTCCGTCCATAAAGACCGTGAGTATAAACATGAAGGAACGGTAGAAGGTATTTATCTCATGAAAGATATGACCGTTGAAGTTGTAGCCGATGGTATCCACGTACCGCCGGCAATCTTAAAGTTGGTATATCAAATCAAAGGGGTAGAACGTACGTCCTTAATCACGGACGCAATGGCCGCCGCCGCTTGCGATAACGGTACGGAACATTTTCCGGACTCCCGGGTAATTATCGAGGAAGGCGTATGTAAATTAGCCGATCGCTCAGCTATCGCGGGAAGTATAGCTACCGGAATCCGTTTGATCCGTACCCTAGTCGAGAAAGCGGAAATTCATTGCACGACGCTGTTCGTATGGCTTCCGAAAGCCCAGCCCGCCTAATGGGTCTTTTAGACCGTAAAGGAACATTGGAGAAAGGAAAGGATGCCGATATCATCATTTCAACAACGATATAGAGATTCAAGAGACCTTCATCGAAGGTAAACGGCTCTCCAAAGAATAAGAAATCCAATAAACAATGACTTCTCCTATCTTGTTTTTAGATAAATAAGGGCATGAATGTATATGGAAAACGTAAAAGAACATTACTGGAGATACTCATTGATCACCATTATATTAGGACTAGGGGTAATTCTATTTTTTAAGATTACCCCGTTTCTTGGAGGTATACTTGGAGCATTCACCATCTATATATTGCTGCGTGGACAGATGTTCCATCTGACAGAAAAGCTAAATATGAGACCGGCTTTTGCAGCTTTACTGTTACTGGGGGAAACAATCTTATGTTTCTTAATCCCAATCACATTGGCGATCTGTTGGTAATCAACAAAACTCAAAATATTAATTTAGACCCGACTGTACTGCTAAATACAGGCCAACATATAGCGGATCTAGTTCAGGAAAAGACCGGGTTTGATGTACTGGATAGAGGAAACTTATTAAAAGTGGCCTCTATACTCCCACAAATCGGACAGTTTTTAGTGGGTAGCATAAGCAGTTTCGCCGTAAATGTCGTCGTCTTGATTTTCATTCTGTACTTCATGTTGATAGGCGGAAGAAAAATGGAAAACTATCTATACACCTTATTCCCCTTCAGTGATCAAAACAAGGATGAGGTACTCAACGAGATCAATATGATCGTAAAATCAAACGCCATAGGTATCCCTCTTTTGGCGGTTATACAAGGTATCGTAGCGGTGATCGGTTACTTTATCTTTCAGACTCCCGATCCGCTGTTATTTGGGTTTCTCACTTGTATCGCTACGATCATTCCCATTGTAGGGACCGCATTGGTCTGGGTTCGTTGGCGGCTTATATGGCTTTAAACGGAGATTGGGTACATGCCTTGGGATTGGCTATTTATGCCTTGCTTGTCATTACGAACGTCGATAATCTGATTCGTTTTATCCTACAAAAGAAGTTGGCGGATATACATCCGTTAATCACCGTCTTCGGAGTCGTAATCGGGTTGTCCTTATTCGGATTTATGGGGATCATCTTCGGGCCGTTGTTATTATCCTTATTCCTTCTTTGTATAGATATCTTCAAGAAGAGCTATTTGGATAAATAAAGAGTATCTACAGGACAGGGTATCTTAAAAAGTCATACCTTTACACTACATTTTGAGTAAAATGAATTAATATGTCACGTAGAACAGTAAACAATTGGAAGCCTATCAAGGGGCAACCTCTCACCGAATTAGACAAGAAAATCCTATATATCCAAAATAAAGGACATTTAGTACCCACCCGCAAGCTTATCAAGACTCCAGAGCAGATTGAAGGCATCCGCAGAAGTAGCGTGATCAATACAGGGGTGCTGGACTTAATCCAGAAGGAGATTAAAGAAGGTATGTCTACAGCTGTTATCGATAAATTGGTGTATGATTATACGGTAGGGCATGGAGCGATTCCAGCCCCCTTAAACTATGAGGGGTTCCCTAAAAGTGTATGTACCTCTATCAACGAGGTCGTTTGTCACGGTATTCCCAGTGAGAAGGAGATCCTAAGAGACGGTGATATTATTAATGTGGATGTCTCAACGATTTTAGATGGTTATTATTCGGATGCGTCCCGCATGTTCATGATCGGGAACGTATCTCCGGAAAAGCAGAAATTGGTACAGGTCGCCAAGGAATGTCTGGAGATCGGTATGAAAGCGGCGAAGCCGTTCGGATTCGTCGGTGATATAGGCAACGCTATTCAAAAGCATGCGGAGAAAAACGGATTCTCTGTCGTACGGGATTTATGCGGACATGGCGTCGGTCTGGAATTCCATGAGGAACCGGAAGTTTGTCATTTCGGACGAAAAGGAACTGGGATGCTTTTAGTTCCGGGTATGGTCTTTACGATCGAGCCTATGATTAACATGGGTACTTGGAAAGTATTTATCGACGAGGAAGACGGTTGGACGGTCATCACCGAGGATGAACTTACCCTCCGCCCAATGGGAACATACCTTCTTGATGACAGAGACAGGATTGGAAATTCTTACCTATTAATATCTAATGCAATTAACGCTTCCGGGCCTTTTCCCGGGCTACCTTTTCCTTTTCCCGCAAGGCTTCCTTGCGGGCTTTTTCCTTCTCTTTCAATTTTTGCTTGTATAAGCGTTCCTTCTCCTTGCGCTCTTTTTCCTTCTGTTTCAAGCGTTGCTTATAAGCACGTTCTTTTTCCTTACGAAGGTCCTCACGAGCTTTCAGTTTCGCCTTACGGTCGGCTTCCGCTTGTTTCAGCTTGGCTTTGCGGTCAGCTTCCAGCTGTTTCTCTCGATCAGCCTTCGCTTTCAACAGGGCACGTTCTTCCTCCGCTTGCTTCTTGAGAAGTTCTTCCTGTTCTTTCGCTTTCTGCTCACGTAATTCCTTATCCGCCTTTTGCTGGGCCTCGAAAGCCTTACGAGCCTCTTCCTTGCGGGCTTCTTCTTCGGCAGCTTCCCGTTTACGGATCTCTTGGATTTCTTTCAAGGTCATGCTTGATCCTCAACCGCCGGCTGAACAACAGGAACCGTATCCTTACGAAGGGTATCGACAGGCTGGATTTCCGGTTTGTCAAACGCAGGGACCTCAATCGTATCCGGGACGACTGGCATAGCAAGCTGTCGGACAGGTTCTTGAGCAGACCGTTGTTCCTCCTCCGGCTCTGTAACAGGTTGTTTTTCTGGTTCAACTTCTGGTTTCAATTCATCTGCCTTTTCCGGCACTTCGGCTTCTTCCTCCGTGATCATTTCATCTTCAGTCGCCTCCTCCTCCTTAGCGGCTTCCATACGGGCTTTCCAACGACCTGCCAGATCCGGTAATTCCTCACCGAAGCTCTCATCGAAGAAGGTGATATATTCATCCAAGGTCTTGCCACGCATCAAGGTCTCGTAATTATCATCAGAGATCGGTAACACGGCAACCGCTTTATTCAAGCCGTAGCATAACCATCCTTACCGTATATCATCTTATAATATTGGATAATCTCGTCAAAACTAATAAATCCTTTAATCGCCAGCATACTGATCGGACCGGCCTGCTCCAAAGCCAAATCAAACTCTTTCACCATGAAGTTCGCGAAGTTATAAGCGGCGACGGCGAATAGCAACTGATTCTGATCTACGCTACCCGTAGGATATACCAAAAGCATCTGATAAGGCGTATTCCGTTCCGGATTAAATACACGAGCCGAATCCTCGGCAGATAGCATACCATCCTCGCCCAAACCGAATCGTAGGTTCCAACTCATACCTTTCACTCCGCCCTGCACCAAGGCACGTCCCCGAAGAACACCTTTCAACATCTCCCCGGCCAGTTCCGTGACATCCGCGTTCGGATACTTCTCGACCAGCGCTTTCAAGGCATTCTTAAAGCCTTCCGCATCCCCGGCCTGCACATATGATAACGCATCCAAGAACATGAATTTAGGCATCAATGTAGCCAATGGATATTTCTCGCTTACGTACCGGAAACTCTTACGTACATACGCTGTATCGCTTTCCAGATAGCGGTCGTAAGTAGCTTGATAGATCGAGTCTTGTACCACATCCATCATGCGGATATTATACTCGTAATTCGGATCAGCCACAGCTACCGCATAATCGCTTTCCGGGAAGGCGTTCATTAGTTTATTCTTATACTCGGTAGCCAACACTGTATTTCCAGTTTTCAGGGCCATCAAATATACTTGATAATAGCTCTCCAAACGGTGCTCATTATCCGGGAAACGGCGTTCCAAATTCTCGAATGCCTCGACAGATAAGGGGATATCCTCCAACTTATCCTTATAGATCATCGCCATATTGTAAAGACCGTCTATAATAATAATGTTAGAAGCGTCTATATCCTCTTGCGTGAAAGGTAGCTGCTGTAGGTAATACTCACGGGTATGCGGATCATCGGCGGCAACAGCCGACAGGTCACCGCCTATCGAATCGGTCGGCAACGGCTCACCGTCCGGCCCTACCATTTGGGTGGAATCTCCCTCGGCCAGCATCTCCTCATCCAGATTCTCATTAAAGGTAGAGAGTTCCTTCTTACGGCGGCGCCAGTGATCTTCCAACGGACGACGTCCCCATTTACGCTGGAACTGTGTCTTTCCTTGCGCTACGGTCTGAGGATTATAGAAATAGAAAGACGCTCCACCGGACGCATTCGGCAAGACAACAGCATTGGTTTCCGTACCGGGACGGTCGATTCCGGTGCCTTTCGCTTCCTGCTCGGCCAGATAAGCCTCCTTCTCAGCCAAGCTTTCGCCTCTTCCTCCTCTTTCTTTACCTCCTCAATCTTCTTATCGATAATCGCTAACCGCTCCGCTTCCGGTAATTTAGCCAAGGCTTGCAAACTGTCTTGAAGATGGACCGCTTCTACATGCACGACCAATTCATCCAGAATCGCCGACAATTTAGAAACCCGTTCATAATCCTGTATTCCTTTTGAATTCCGGCTAAGGCTCCGCTAAAGCAAGGTTGCGCTTTCACGTAATCCCGCATCGTAAAATAGATATCTCCCAGCTTTATCTGGCAGATCGCCTTATCCATTCCATTCAATGTACTCTTATCGATACCGAGTTGATAGTTCTTTATGGCATTCACCGTATCTTCCCGGCTGAGGTATACATTTCCTAAAGCATAGTATACTTGATCCAGATAATCCTTATTCTTCTGGCTTTTCGCCATTTTCTCGAGCATCTTCACCACTTTCAAATAATTCGTACCCGAGAATACTTCTGTCTGACGGATACGTGAGGCAAATTCCAACTCATACGGAGGATTCGAACGGGCTACCTCACCAAAGGTCTTATAAGCCAAGCCATCTAATTCTTGATCCGCATAGATTTGTCCCAAAAGATACTTCATCCGGGTACGTTGCTTCCGGTTTTTCTCCGCCTTGATAGCGGTCTTCAGATAAGGGATGGCATCCTCGAACTGCCCGTTCTTGATCAAATAATCGGCATACACCGCCGCATATTGCTTCAAGACGGAAGCAGGAATACCGTTCTTGTTCATCTTATCCAAGATATCCTCGGATTCATAGAACCAACCCATCTCGGAATAACAACGGGCTTGCCACAAACGGGCCTCGGCCACGACCTCCTCGTCCTTCGCGTAATGACGGGCTATATAGGAAAAGGTAGCGGAGGCTTGCAGGAAATCGGCATTGTAGAATTGCGCCTGTCCCATGATCAGCCAACTATTCTTTAAGAAAGGGTTATACTCCTCTTGTTCTTGGATAGCACGTAGTTTGGGATTATTCCGCCAGCCCGGTTTCTTGGCCGGTTTCGCTTTTATGGAGTGTAATTTAATAGCTTTATTACTTTTCTCGATCGTCCGGTCGAAAGGGCCGCCCGGCTCGGCTTTGTCTTTAGGCTGGGCGCTAATCGGATACATATAGATCCTGTCGGAATAGTTCTCTTTATATCCGTCCTGTTGGCTTTTCAGTGCCTCGTCAAACGCTTGTTTTCCATTGAAATAAATATTATAACGGGTCGTAAAGGCATGATAAAAACGGCTCGCTTTCGTGTTCTTCTTCGTGCTGCACGACCAAAGCAAGAGTACCGTTAATAACGCCACTATGTAATAAAACCCTTTTTTCATTCTTTAATTAACGCCGTAACAACGGTTTTATTGCTTTCAAGGCCAAAAAGAGGACCACCAAAAACAAGATGATAAACGCACCGGAAGGCACGTTCAGGAAATAAGAAAGAACCAGTCCGGACACGCAACCCAGAAAGCCGATCGCGATACTTCCCCATATGATCTTCTTGAAGTCGGAAGTAAACAGGTTTACCGTTATTTGAGGCAAGGTCAGCAAACTCATCAATAGCATAATCCCTACCAAACGGATCGAAAGAACAATTGTCATGGCGATAAAGCACATCATCGTATACTCGATCCATTTTACCGGCAGGCCTTGCGTGACAGCGAAGTCACGATCGAACGCCACGTAAACAATCTCACGGAGGAAAAGGGAGAATATGAGTATCAACAATACCACCAACCCTAAAATCCATAAGATATCGGCCGTAGAGATCGTTAATATATTACCAAATAGATAGGCGGATAGATTCGGGGCGTACCCCGGGGTAAGGAAGATGAAGATCACTCCCAAAGCCATACCCAGCGACCATACGCCCGCTATAGCGGAATCCTCCCTTACGTTTTGCGTCTTGCTCGCCCACTCCACGCCAAAAGCGGAGAGGATGGAGAACAGCATCGCCATCAAGATCGGGTTTGTTCCCAGATAAAAACCCAAGCCCAAACCTCCGAACGAAGCATGCGTGATCCCTCCGCTGATAAATACCAACCGGCGGGATACGATGTAAGTCCCGACAATCCCACAAGCGATGGCGGTTAGCAAGCTCCCGATCAAGGCGTTCTGAAAAAAGGCATATTGCAATAAATCCATATGATTCGTTTCCTAAATTAATGAGTACGGCGTTCGCCAATGATCAGGAATGCCTCATCCTTCAAGGCATCCGGCAAATTGATCCCTCGCAATTGCAGGCTACGGAGCCAACCGGCCACCTCCACTTCCGAGTATAAAGCACTTCACTAAACTCCTCAACGGCTTCCTCATCGTAAGCGTCCGCTTCCACTCCTTGGAACCGATCCAGTTCCTCATCGTTATAATATTCGATTTTCTTGCTGACGGCGGCTAATAAACTATCCCGCTCGCAAGTCTCATGTTGTCCGCAGCAAACCTCCGGAATCTCCTGTGCCTCGGGGATCTCCGAGATCTCCCCCCGTTCCAGCATCTTCTGAAGTTTCTTATTCCGGAAATACCCGGCGATAGCGGCTACGACACCCAGACCTATAAGACTTATGACAATGTACCACATAATTCAATTGAAAGTTGAGAATTGAAAACTGAAAATTAAAGGCTGATTCCCTAATAGAGAAACCAGCGGCCTTAAGATCTTCCCAATAATGGGGATAACTCTTGCTGACCACTTGCGGGTGGCGATCTCTATCCCTCGGGACGTACCAAAGCGGCGGGAGCGAATGACAAAGCCATCCGATGATCCTCGTAAGTGGCGATTACCGGATGCGACTCCGGTTCCCTGCGTTCACCGTTCCACTCCAAGATGCTATCATTGCGATCCGTCAACACATAACCTAATTTACGAAGCTCTGTCTTCAATGCCTCGATCCGATCCGTCTCCTTGATCTTCAATGATTGAAGTCCCGTAAAGCGGAAAGGGATATTTAATAACACGCAAGTCACCACAAAGGTTTGAGCCAAATCCGGTTCATTCACGAAGTTATAAACCAACTTCTCACAGATATTTCCAGTATGCTTTAACATGACTCCACGTTTCGTATAAGTAGTGCCCACTCCCAATTGAGCGAATAACTTCGCTCCGGCGGCATCTCCCTGCAAGCTATTCTTGAATAAACCTAACAATTCGATCTCAGCATTTTTCGATAACGCCATGATCTCATACCAATAAGAAGCGGCACTCCAATCGGATTCCACCGTAAAACGAATCGGCTTATACTCTTGGGGGAGCACCTTGATCGTATTCTCCGTCCAAGAGGCTCTCACTCCATATTGCTCCATCAATTGCAAGGTGATATGGATATAGGGCCTAGAGATAATGGCGCCCTCCAAATGCAACGTAACCCCATTTTCTGTTAACGGGGCGATCATCAAGATAGCGGATATATATTGAGAGCTGACATTTCCCGGTAGCGAGATCTCTCCGCCTTGCAAGCGCTTCCGAAAATACGCAAAGGAGGATAACCCTCCTTCTCCATGTACTCGATCCGGCGCCTAAAGCGTTCAGCGCATCCACCAACACCTTGATCGGACGGTTCTTCATGCGTTCGGTTCCCGTAATCGTCCATTCGCCCACCACCTTCGAGAGGAAAGCAGTAAGGAAACGCATCGTCGTACCCGCCGCACCCACATTAAAATCCCGATCGTTCGAGTTCAATGCCTTTACCATCAAATTTGTATCATCGCAATCGGATAAGTTCTCCACACCGTATGCGCTATAACTTAGCGCATTCAAGATCAATGCCCTGTTACTGATACTTTTAGAAGCGGGAAGCTTTACGGTAGTCCGGATAGCGGAACCCGGAGCATCTATCTGATAATTCATCGCTTTCGTATATTCAAGATTCAAGAGGCAAAAGTACGAAAATTAGCGTACATATGGAGTATAACAGCGGGAAACTTTCTTTATGCTTCTTTTCGAATGCGAATCGTGACAAGGCATTCGTTTGAATCGCCCCAACCAGTAGACGTAAGGGGCAATAAAACGCCCTTTTAAGTGAGAGTATTCCCGTTTTTAGGCACGAAAGGCGACAAAAGCCTACACGTATAGTCGCGTTGGGCGACGCCAATACTGCCGTTAGGCATTATAAACAGTCACGAATAGGGTTGTCAGTAGTCGTGGATAGGCATCGTAACCCGGTTAGAACCCAGTCGTAACCCTATCGGATAGCCCGAAGAAGTCAATGGATATGAATTAGGATGAATTATTTTCGCTAGAATGAAAGGCGGTTTTTCGGTATTGTATTATCAATGAACGAATTGTTGTTTTTTTCTTGCGTATTTGGCAACGAGCCGTACATAGTCCCGGAAAAATCGGTTCTCCGGGACTTCAGTTTACAAAATGTCAGAATGTCAAATCGCCAAACGGTCTTATCACAAGGCCTTCATCTTCAAGAAATGCTTCCAGAAAAAGAGGATCTGGTAATCAATAGAATTATTCCAGTATTGTGAATCATGACTACCCGGGCGAGTGATAAAGTCGTGGTCGATGCCTTGTTTTAATAACGCCTCGTGGTAGTTCTTATTCACCTCCAAAAGAAATCGCTGTCACCGACAATCGAAGATCAAAGCGATCTGGTCTTTCCTCAAGGTTGGAACCAAATTGATAACCGTGTACTTCTCCCAGTTTTCCGGATATTTTGCCTTCTCACCTATTTGCACGCTCATCTCCCAGTTTTCGGGAAAGGGCGGATATCCACGGCCACCGCTGGTACTTCCCGCAGCGGTAGAAAACATCGCTATGACGAAGGCATTCCACATAGCACCATGTCCACCCATGCTCAAGCCGGTAATAGCACGTCCCTTACGATCGGCCACTGTCTTATAATGGGAATCCACGTATTTCACCAACTCATTCGAGATGAAAGTCTCATACCGTACATCCGCGTTCAAAGGGCTATCCCAATACCACGTATTCTTACCATCCGGGCATACGAAAAAGATACCCTTCTCATCAGCGATCTTAGGTAGATCCGGCTTGATACCGACCCATGTACAAGCGTTACCGCCATAGCCATGTAACAAATAAATCACCGGACACGCTTTCGTTGCGGCCACATCCGGACTTACCACGACGACCTCTATACTTTTATTCATCGAAGGACTTTTCACTTGCAAAGTATCTATCTTCGCTGCCTGTAAACCGAGCGGAAGCAAACAAACCAACGCTACCGCTACCTTTTTCATCCAATTCATATCAGTGAATATTAATGATTAATTCCCCGTAGCCTTGTTTTCAAGGAACTACGGGGACAAATATACAGATTTTACAGCCAAAAACTTATTTACTTAACGAGAAAGGACGATCCTCTTTCGCGGTTCCTCTCGTCTTCTCCGGTTGATTGCCCATTTGAAGCTCCAGCACGCCCCCATTCACGATATCGCTGTAATGGATATAATTACGTGTATGTCTCTTCCCGTTCAAGGTAGCGTTTTGGATATATACGTTATCCTTACTATTCCCTTTCGCCTCGATCACGAACTTCTTGCCATCCTCCATCGTAATCGTAGCTTTCCGGAATTTCGGGCTACCCAATACATACTCATCCGTCCCCGGGCAAACACTGTAGATTCCCAACGCGCTCAATACGTACCAAGAAGACATACCGCCTTGATCCTCATCACCCGGATAACCATTTTCCGAGCTATTATATAACCGATCCATCACCTGACGAATCCAATATTGCGTCTTCCAAGGCTGGCCTGCGTAACTATACAAGTAAATCATATGCTGGATCGGTTGATTACCTTGGGCGTACTGTCCCATCTTCGCCAATTCCATCTCCAGCATCTCATTGAATTTTCGTTCCGTATGTTCCATATTTCACGATACCGGGTAAAGCGAAAACAGAGTCGATCTTCGCCACGAAACGCTCATCACCTCCTGTCAAATCGATCAACCCTGGACATCATGGAAAACCGACCAATTGTAATGCCAAGCATTCCCCTCGCAATAAGGACCGCCCCATTCGAAAGCATCGAAATCCGCCCAACTACCATCCAATTTACGACCTCTCATAAAACCGACAGATGGATCGTACACATTCTTGTAATTATAAATCTGGCGGGCAAAGACCTCCTCATAAAACTTATTCCCAGTCATTTTCGCCAACTGATACGCACAAAAGTCATCATAGCAATATTCCAACGTCTGTGCCGTAGATCCCATGGATTCCGGATAAGGTATATATCCCAACTGATAATAATCCTTCCAACGAACCCGTCCGTTGGCACCGCCCCAAGGTCCCTTATTCATCGCCTCATGCGCATACGCTTTCAAGGCTTTCTCCGGATCGAAAGTGCGGATACCCTTCACCCAAGCATCCGTCAATAAAGAGATCGAGTGATTCCCTACCATCCGCCGGTCTCACTCGGGAACGACCAAGAAGGTAACCATCCACATTGCTCCTGAGCGTCTAGCAAGGCTTGCATATATTGCCCCTGCATCGTAGGGTGCAAGATATTGGTCAGCGGGAACTGGGAACGAAAAGTGTCCCAAAAACCATTATCGGTAAACATATATCCATCATGAATCTTCTCATCGTACGGACTATAGTAGTAAGGAGAACCATCCTCTTTCTCCTCATAAAACTTATGGGAAAACAAATTGGCACGGAACATGCAGGAGTAGAAGGTTTTCATATCCTCCTCGGTTCCACCTTCCACCAACACACGATTCAATAGCTGGTTCCATACGTCAGCAGCCGCTTGCTTCGTCACTTCTACCGATGAGTGCTTACCTAGCTCACGAGTCATCGTAACCTCCGCTTGCTCCGGACTGATATAAGAGGTAGAGACCTTGGCCTGTACCTTAGAGCCTTTCGCGAATTGTACATAGGCACCGATTCCTTCCCCTTCCCGACTCAAATTATTCTTCTGGATCGTATTCTTACGATTCTCCCATGTACCATAGCTAACGAAAGGCTTATCAAATTGAATGATAAAATAATTCTTATGTGTCTTCGGAGAGAAAGCCCCATTGTGTACATAGCCGGTGATCCGGTGGTTCGCTACATCGATTTGTACCTGACTGGTTTTCGTATAGCCATCCAGTACGAGAAAAGCGTCTCCCTTCGCGGGAAAGGAAAAACGGAAATGAGCGGAACGGGTAGTTGGCGAGAACTCCGTGGTAATACCATTCTCCAACGTAACCTTATAATAATGAGGCTTGGCAATCTCTTTATCATGAGAGAACGGAGTCGCCCGTTTGGACTCATCAACAACCAATTCCGGTACAGGCATCAAAGAGAATACCCCGTAATCTCCCACCCAAGGGCTACATTGATGCGTCGGTTGGAAACCCCGGATCGTAGTGGCCGAGTATTGGTATTTCCAACCATCACCATTCTTCCCGGTCTGTGGAGACCAGCTATTCATGGGATAGGAACCGCCGTAGTCGGGTAGGTATTTCCCCAACTCAATTCGTAAGTCGAGTTTGTTCCTTGCAAAGTATTTACGTATTGTACCAAGTCTTTCTCCGCAAAAACAGGGAAAGAGAGGGCTAGACAGAGGGCTAAAGCCGCCCCCTGTTTATAAAAAGTATTGAGTTTCATGTTATTTTATTTACTGATTAATTATTCACGCCCCAATTTGTATTCGGCTCGGGGCCCATCTCCAATTCTAGTACGCCACCTTTCATGATATCCCTATAATCAAGATAGCATCTCGTATAATCCGTCCCGTTTAATTTAGCGGATTGGATATAGGTGTTTTCCGGGGTATTTCGGTTGGCTCGTATGATAAATGTATTCCCTTCGCCAACCTGAATCTCAGTCTTCTCAAAAACCGGGCTGGATATCTCATAGCGAGTATCTCCCGGACAAACCGGATACAAACCACATGCCGCCAATACATACCAAGCGGACATCTGACCGACATCCTCGTTTCCAACCAAGCCTTCTACCTTATTCTTATACGCCTTATCGCAAATGAAACGAGACCATTTCTGGGTTTTCCACGGCTGTCCCAAATGATTATACAAGAAAGGCACATGATGAACCGGCTCGTTCGCATGATTGTAATAAGCGTTCCACAGGAAATCTGTTGGTGTCTTGTCGAACATCGTATCCAGATCGGCGATCACCCGTTCCGTTCCTCCCATCAGTTCCACCATACCCGGAATATCATGAGGCACAAACCACCCCTGTTGCAGCTCATTGCATTCCATACAGCCGTACCATTCCTTCAGCTTACCCTCTTCCGGCCAAGCTCAAACCGGCCATTCGCTTCTCTCGGGCGGAAGCTATGTTTCTCCGCATCATATAAATTCCGGTAAGACTGAGCCAACTTCGCATAATAAACCGCATCCTCCTGTTTTCCTAATGATTTCGCCAACTGAGACATACACCATTCCGTATACGCATACTCCAAGGTTTTGGAGATACTCTGCGGATTCGGGGTATAGCCCAACTCCGCATTCCCGAACATTCTCGAGGTTTTATCCGCATACCGATAAGCCTTTTCCATATCCAAGCTACAAATACCTTTCGCATAGGCATCCGCCAAGACCGATATAGCCGGATTTCCTAACATACAACCGCTATAGGCGTTCAACAACTCCCAGCGCTCATAGTACTCACGGCCACTCTCCTCTGCCATCGTTGTCAATGACTTCAACAAATCGTTCACCAATACCGGATTAATAATCGTTTGCAAAGGCATCTGACTACGGAACACGTCCCAACCGCTAAAGATCGTACGTTTCGTGAACGTATCCGACTTATGCGCTTTTCCGTCCGCGCCCATATATTGACCATCCACATCCGTGTAAATCCTCGGATCGATCATTGTATGATACAAGGAGGTATAGAAGATCACCTTCTGCTCATCCGTTCCACCGCTGACATCCATCTTAGCCAAAGCCGTATCCCATAACGAGCGGGCACGAGAACGTACCGCATCAAAATCCCAATCCTTGATCTCCGCTTTCAAGTTCTTTTCCGCACCCTCCAAGCTTACAAAGGAAATACCAGCCTTGAAAAGAACCTCCTCATTCGCCTCAGTCTCAAACTCCGTAAAGAACCCGAGGTGCTCGCCCTCATATGCCTTTGGTCTCTCCGAAATCTTTGCGTTCGCTGTCAATATCTGGAAAGCCGGACTCTCCACGAATTCCCGATGCCGATCCTGCCCTGCCGGGATATCCACGCTCCATACACCATAATCTTTCAACGGTTTGGAAAACTGCGCATAAAAATACACGGTGTATCGGGAAGAACCTTCACCATTCCCCCAGCCTCCACCTTCCGGCGTACATTCCATTCGTCCGGCGATCGTATGGTCATCTATCACTTGAACCGCCTGATACGTAGAAGTACCTCCCACACGACGGGCTAAGTCCAACTGGATACGGGACTGCTTATTCTCGGGGAAAACGAATCGCAGCATACCGCTATGAGGAGCCGCTGTCGCTTCCGCTTGTATCTGGTAATCGCTAAGCAATACCTTATAATATCCAGCCTTAGCCTCCTCGGATGATTTATCATATCGGGAACGATACCCGCTACGCCCCCCTCTTTTCCTGAGTTCGTGCGCAGATCGCCCACGGTAGGCATTACCAATAAATTACCCAGATCACCGTACCAGCCGATACCACTCATCTGCGTAAAGGCGAATCCCTCGATCGTCTCATGCTCGTAGCTATATCCGGAACCATTGTCGCCCCCCGTAATCGTATTCGGACTTACCTGTACCATACCGAAAGGGGTAGTCGCACCGGGGAAGGTCTTCCCCAAGCCATGGTAAGCACCGGCCGCTCCGTATTCGTACTCGCCCCGATAAAGGATTTACATAATCAGAGAAATGAACCTCCTCGATAGTCCGGGTCGGACCGGAACAGGCCGTTCCCACCAATGCGAGCGATAACGCCGTAGTCGTTATCCATCTTAAACTTCTTACTAATCGTATCATTTTTTTATAAGTTCTATTCTACGTACCTTCGGTTGGGCGATCTGATACATACGATCCACCAACATATCGATTTGTTGGTTCCAAGCCTCCCGGATTTCCGGATACATCATCTTGGAGTAGTTATCCAGATGCCGGCCAAGAAGATATTCGTATGAAGGTTCGCCCTTAACGTATCCATAGCGGCGATATTATCCTGAAATAACATGCCCTTCCGCTTCAAGATATAAAATTCCGTCCACGCATATTCCCGGAAACGTTTCTCGATATTCCAACGTTCCTCATTCAAATGCATGACCCGAACGGCCTGCTGATATTGCGGTGTGTTCGTTAACGCCGCTAAGTTAATACCTTTTGCCAAATCCTCGGCCGAAAACGTAGAAATTGAATCCCCGTCTATCTCCAACCTATACGCACCTTTCAATCCATCCACCCGCAATACCTCTTGATTAAGATCCTCCATAATCGGAGCGTATAAGGTCGCCTCATATTGCGTATGTTTTTTCTCCCAGCCCCGAGAGATCGTATCCATCGGATAAGGTAAAGACTTCGCTAAATAGGTAAAAGAGACCGTACCCTTGTCTGATACTTTCAATTCATTCACGAAACAATTCTCGTTCGCCAGCACCACACGTCGGGAAGCATCGATATCAACTTTAGCGACCGGTTTACCCGCCAATCCCTGAGACTTCAAGAAGAAATAGGCCATCAACATATTACCGTGGTTATCCGGATGAATCCGATCTCCTTGCATTAAGGTAAACCGCGGATCTTTCGCTTGCTGTACCTGTTCACCTCCAATACCGGGTTGTGGAAATCCACGAACGCCCAGTCATTCTTCACGGCCGCCTCTCTTTGCAGACGGATGATTTTCTGGATCGTAGCGTTCTTTCCAAGAAAAGGCTTATTTTTCTCATTTTGCCAAGTCTCGTCGTACGGCGTGCCACCGATCATGATCACCCTTGTATCTTTGTGAGATTTCATGATCTTCTGCATCGCCTGAAAGGTCGTATCTACCCGATACATTTGCCGCTCCACGAAAGCCGTAGGATTATCGCCGTTATATTCGAAATAACCACTATCGTTCATACCGAAAGTAGCCGTAACCACCGTCGGATTTTTACCATATACATCCTCCTCGATCCGTTCCAACATATCCCAAGAACTGTCACCACCGGTGCCGGCGCTATACATCCGCATCCGCATATCCGGGAAATGAGTGATATAGTACAACCATATATAAGAATGATAATGTCCGCCCTCTGTTATGCTATTGCCTAAAAAAACAACCCGGTCACCCCTTTGAAAAGGGGAAGGAGTTTTCTGCGCATTGCCACACACAAACACAGAAAGCATACACGCCAAACTAAAAAGCCATCGATTAGTTCTCATCTTATTTACTTTTGGACACTTAGAAGTTCAATTGTTTATCCGATACGGCCACAGCCACGAATGAATCGGCACAGCCATAATACAGATACCATTTATTCCGGTAATAGACCAGACCTTCCACGAATACGGTACCCGCAGGGTATTGACCGCTTTTTTCAAAATCATCCGTCGGTTGCAAGAAAGGCTTATCCAACGACCGATCAATTTTGTCGGGTTATTTACATCGAACAATGCTTGTCCGGCACAATAAGAGTTCGCAGGATAAGCGGTATCCCCTTTTTCTCCCGGTTCGTTTTTACCGTTATACAACAGAACGATGCCATCCTTTGTCAAGATAGCGGGAGGTCCACATTCGGTCAACTGGCTATCAAAATAGCCGGAACGGGGAGAGAACAATTTAAGCAACTCACCATTCTCGTCCAACAGTGGGTCCCAATCTGTTAAATTATCGGAGGTAGCCGCATATACATTCTTCTCCCCCAGTACATGAAATACTTGCCATTCACTTTCGCAATGACCTGCTTATCTCCCTTTAAAGTCGTGACTAACGATGCGGATTTGGTCGCCTCATCCTTGAATTTGCCATTATAGCTTTCTCAAAAGCCGGACCGAACTTCGTCCAGTGTTTCAAATCCTTTGAGGTCGCCACCGCCAGACGAGGCACCTTGCGTTCCATTGCGTATATAGCAAGACATACGTACCATCCTCGGTCATAGCAATACGAGGATCTTCCGTACCTCCGGGACATTCGTTCTCTACTTGATTATCTTTAGCCGGATAAAAAGCAGGCTTCGTATCCCTCTCGAAATGGATACCGTCAGTAGAGGTCGCATATCCCAAACGGGAAGTCCGGGAACCGATTCCCTGAGCGGAGTTATCTTCCGCACGGTACATCACCACAATCTTCCCATCGTAAATCGTAGCCGCCGGATTAAATGTGTCACTCTCCTCCCATGCTACAGAATCTTCCCGCATCGGGCAATAAAACTTAGTTGGTAACGGCTTAATTACCGGATTCACTCCTGTCGGACGCTCAAACCCGTCCAAGCACCAAGCTGTTTCCGATACAGCTTCCGCCGTCTGGTCTTTCTTTTGAGAGCCGCAAGCTACGGTAACCAATCCCAATAAGCCGAAAGTAGAGACTAATAATGTTTCTTTAATCATGTTATTCGTAGTATTAAGTTATATTTATTTTCCATATGAAGGGGAGCTATCCGAGTTCCCCACGTCTTATCCGGCTTCCCGGATAATTATATTCCAAGGTCGCCCCCCGATATAAATCCGACCAATCGATCCAAGTGCCCTCCATCTTCTTTCCATCAAGACTTAAGGAATGGATATACTCTTTTTTCTCATCACCCCCTTGATAATCACGTCTCCCTCGGGCAAATGTAAAACAATCTTACGGAATACCGGACTATTCACAGAGAAACCTCCCACTCCGGGAATCTCTGGAAACAAACCGATACTGGCAAAGACATACCATGCTCCCATCGATCCTAAATCGTCGTTGCCCGGCAAACCGTTCACACGGCTACTATATTGTTCGTTCAGTATACGCCGGATCACTTGTTGCGCCTTATAAGGAGCCCCCGCCCAATTATAAATCCAAGGGATTTGGAAACTAGGCTCGTTACCGGAGGCGAACCATTCATCTCCATAACTAGCGTCCAAACGTCGGAACATCTCATCCAAACGCTTCTCCGCCGCTTCCTTTCCTCCTATACTATCGATCAACCCTTGCAAATCATAAGGTACCATCCAGAAATAATTCTTATATGTCGATTCCCGCCAATCCGCATCATAACGTTTCCACGAACCATCCTCGTTTCGGGACTGCAACCAACCGGTCTCCTTATTAAAAAGATTCTTCCAGTTCATCGCCCGTTGCGTATACCAATTACAAACCGGCTCATCATTGCAGGCTTGCAAGGCGAAACGGCCAATCGCAAAATCAGAAGATGTATATTCCAGTAAGATCGAAGCGTCGTAATACCCTTTCTCCAAATACTGTTCCAAGCCCGGTCGAGTCAAAACACCTTGGGAATTAGCCCCCGGCACTTCTGCTCCATAACGCATAGTCCGCAGTAAAGTTCGAGGATCATAGTTGCGAGCTCCAAACGCATACGCATTGGCTACAAGAATCGGAGTCGGGTCCCCCTGCATAACACCTGTCTCTATATTCGCCAGTACCCAACGAGGGAAGCCACCACCGGATTGCTCGGCAAATAAGTAATGAGACATAACGATATCCGAGGTCTCCTCGGGAGCTAGCATAGCGATCAAAGCAGTCTGCGTACGATACGTATCCCAATTACTGAAAGAGGTATAGAATTTTCGGGCTGTCTTATGCACTTGGCTATCCGCCCCCATATATTCCCCATTCACGTCGCTACAAACATTCGGATGGATTAATGAACGATATAGATGCGTATAGAATTGCATCTGGCGATCCTCGTTATCTCCCTCTACCTCTATCTTCCCGAGGTATTCATTCCATTTATCTTGCGTCGCCTGACGGACCGCAGAGAAGTCCCAAGCGGGATTCTCAACCCTCAAATTCTCTCGGGCATTCTCCACCGAGACATAAGAAACACCGATCTTATACTGCACCGCCTGATTCCCCTCTTTCAACGGAAAAGTAAAATACACCCCGAGTGACTGCCTTCCGCAAACGTATGATTCGCATGTAGTCGCTCCTCCTTCCATGTACCAAAACTCTCCGCATCCGCATCGAACTCAGCCACAAAGTAAACTTTATAGGGAGTTGGGATTCCACAGAAAGCACCACCCTCCGCATATCCCTCGCAACTATGAGGACCCGTAATCTTAATAGCGGCTACTTGGATAGAGGTAGCGGCTACTCCTCCTCCGATAATCACGGTACCCTGCTTTTCCTTGGAAGAAAACGTATAACGAGCCATACCCGTACGTTCCGTAACGGTTAATTCCGCACGTATAGAATGATCTACGGTGCTGCGTAATAACCGGCCGTTCCGATCTCCTTGCCGACCGGAGTCTGCATATTCAAGATACTATCCGGAGAAACCCGTAAAGCTCCGGCAATCGGAAGCGTAGGGAAATTTCCCATATGATCGCATCCCGCACCACTCAATTGATTGATGACAAAGCCTAGTTGTTTCGTGAAATAAGTCGGGGTAAACTGTACCATACCGAAGGGATAGGTAGCCCCCGGATACAAATATCCGGAAGCCCACCCATTACCTTGAGTCCCTATCAGGTATTGGTCTTAGAAACGAGATTTGACGCATTTACCAAACCTCCACACAACAAGAAAACATAGCTAACCACACATATTCGCCTTAAAAGCTGTTTACATTTAAACATGGTAATAGATCCTTTTTATTATTTAGCCTTTTATACTATATACCCTTCAATAGAATAAAACACTTACGGCGTAATAATTAAAAAACAGCTATTAACATAAGTCAACAAAAAGGGAATCATATGATTCCTATTCCGCAGGCAGCGATAGCGTGTGTTTTCCACTTTCCAACAGGATCGAACCCGCCGATATTTCTACATTATTCCCATCTAACACACAATTCGATACGTTAAATGGAGCGATAAAGGTCGCCATACTATTCGCCGGTATCTCCAGATCGAGGGAAAGCGATCGGTTCTCCATAGTCCAAGACACACGTGCCGTACCGTAAGGGGTCTCTCTCGCCGCCCTCGCCCACGTCACGCCATTCGGTATCTGAGGTTTGATAAAGAAATGTTTATAGCCCGGCTCATCCTCATCCGGCAAGATCCCTCCGACCGCCTGACAGAACCAAGCGCCAATGCCATTGAAACAATTATGAACCTTACTACGTTCTCCCGACCAGTATTCCCAAGTCGTAGAAGCCCCTTGATCGATCATATATAGATATCCCGGCAGCTCTCTCTTTTTCAGCATGGAATAGAGAAAATCGGCCTCTCCGTCCTTTATCGCCCAATCGGTCAAGATCGTAACACCCACCAAGCCGGAACCGATATGCCCTTTGCAATTCTCCAATGTCTCTCGATATAAACCTTCCTTTACCTCGGGCATATGCTGTTCATCTGTCACGCCGACCAACATCGGATAAATCCGATCGATCTGGGAGCCTGTAGCTACTGTTTCTTCTCCGGATCATAGAAAGTCTTCTGGATAAGCTCGTTCAATCGTTGGCGACGCTCTTTATACTTAGCGGCATCCTCCGCTTTCCCCAATACCTTCGCGATCTTCTCCATCGTAGTGAGGCAATCGCTTATAAAGCAGTTACTAACCAGATCTACCGATGACTGCGCCGTATAATCGACACCCGCCGGAGCCAACCAATCCCCTAAATACCATGCCCGATAATCCGTATCCGGCCAACGTTTCAGCAACCCATCGACCGTATACGCATCCACATAACGCAACCAATGTCGCATAACCGGATAATATCGCTCGATCAGACGGCTATCCCCATAATTCAAATAAGTCTGCCACGATCCCGTGATAATAAAGCCACACCAATACGGACCACCTCCCGCCGGGTATGGATTCGGTACGCAATGCGGCATACCCCCATCCTCACGGATGCAATCCTGCCACATCTGCATCCAGTTCATATACACGGAAGAGCCCTCATACAATGTCTGGAAACTCTTACAAGAGGCATTTCCATCCCCACCGTATCCCATACGCTCATAATGCGGGCAGTCTACGATATAACCACTGAAAGCTAGGTTCTTGAAAGTATATTTGATCATCGCATAGATAGCATTCAAGTCCGGATCCGAACACTCGAAAGACGAGGTATCCTTATAATCCGTATGAATCAGATAGCCTGTTACCTCCTCGGGAGCTTTCGCCAAACCGGATATCCTTATATATTGAAACGCATGGTGGTTAAATTTATTTCGGAATACCTCTTTGCCTTGTCCGGAACCGATATACCAATCCTCATACTGTCCGTTCTCCTCTTGTGGCTTGAAATCCTCGTTTTCATTTAACCAATCCGTATATTCCATACGGACCCGGTGGCCTTCCGGCAATTTCGGGAAACTCAGCTCGACCCAACCATTCAACGCCTTTCCCATATCTACGAGCCAAATACTATCCCCTATTTGTTTGATTCCTTTAGGACGGATAATCTCTTGTATTCGATTAGGCTCACACATCTGGGGACTTACCTCTATCCCGGGTACCTCCACCTCCAATACCGGCGTCCAATCCAGTTTGTCAAGCGTAGCCGTTGTTAAATCCGGCAACGCCTTCCGCCCATCCACACATTCACCCCCGAATTGATGGGGATACCAAGTACCGGTACCGGTCTC
>ENA-OQEB01000264-OQEB01000264.1-human-gut-metagenome-genome-assembly--contig:-NODE-264-length-22392-cov-1.602470_pt1 | contig 22392 bp, 24 predicted proteins | sample MGYA00242787_ERZ504619 | MGnify/ENA primary metagenome ERZ504619 (study PRJEB26092, sample SAMD00036317) | human gut metagenome | host: Homo sapiens | study: EMG produced TPA metagenomics assembly of... | reverse complement strand
AACAAGCGTGCGATTGAGAATCTGATAAAGGCGGGAGCCTGCGATTCGCTCGACGGCACGAGAAAGCAGATGGCAATGGTGTATGCATCGATTGTGGACAGGGTGCAGCATGACAAAAAGTCAACAATGGCTGGGCAGATGAGTCTGTTTGACCTGGTCTCAGATGAGGATAGGCAGTCATTTGAGCTTAAGTATCCAAATGTTGGTGAATATGACGCTGAGGAAGCCCTGGCCTATGAAAAAGAGGTGCTTGGCATCTATTTAAGCGGACACCCTCTGGAAAAATATGCAGCTACCCTAAAGAAAAACATCACAGCAAATGCGATAGATTTTGTGCTTGAAGAGGAGAGCGGTGCCGTAAAGATAGAGGACAATGCGCACGTGGTAATCGGAGGCATGATAGCTACAAAGACGATTAAGTTTACCAAGTACAATCAGGCCATGGCTTTTATCACGATAGAGGACCTGACAGGAACTGTTGAGGTAATTATTTTTCCGAGAGATTACGAGCGCTACCAGAGATATTTACAGGACGATGCTAAAATATTTGTTATCGGACATGCGACAGTCGAGGATGAGCAGAACGGCAAGATAATCTGCGAGAAAATCATACCGTTTGATGAGCTTCCGAAGCAGCTATGGCTCAGGTTTGATACGATGGAGGACTATAAGAAAAATGAGAGCAGGCTTCTTGAGACAATCCGTGAATCTGACGGAGGAGATGAAGTCATAATTTACATCGCAGATACAAAGCAGATGAAAAACTTGGCAGAAATTATTCCGTAAATGCAAATAATGAGCTCATGGAGCAGCTTTTGGGATTTTTAGACAAAGAAAATGCGAAAATTGTTGAAAAGAATATTGAAAAAATATGCTAAAACAAGTACAATAGATTGGGATTAGAATAAATGATAATTTTTTAACATATGGAGGTTATACCAATGGCTAAAGAGATTAACACAATAGGTGTACTTACAAGTGGTGGTGACGCACCGGGAATGAATGCAGCGATTCGTGCCGTTGTTCGTCAGGCTCTCTCAAAGGGCAAGAAAGTTAAAGGAATCAAGAGAGGATACGCAGGTCTGTTAAATGAAGAAATCGTGGATATGGATTCAAAGAGCGTTTCAGACACAATCTCACGCGGTGGTACAATCTTACAGACAGCCAGATGTAAGGAGTTCGTTACAGCAGAGGGACAGCAGAAGGGTGCTGAAATCTGTAAGAAGCATGGTATCGATGCTATCGTAGTTATCGGTGGTGACGGATCTTTCCAGGGTGCGCAGAAGCTTGCTGCACTTGGCATCAATACAATCGGTCTTCCGGGCACAATCGACCTTGATATCGCATGTACAGATATACAATCGGTTTTGATACAGCCTGCAACACAGCTATGGAGGCTATTGACAAGGTACGTGATACATCTACATCACACGAGAGATGCTCAATCATTGAGGTTATGGGACGTGGAGCAGGATACATTGCATTATGGTGTGGTCTTGCAAACGGCGCTGAGGAAGTATTACTTCCTGAGAAGTATGACAACAACCTTGAGGCACTCATCGAGAGAGTAGCTCATGCAAGAGAGCTCGGCAAGCAGCATTACATCATCATCAATGCTGAGGGCGTAGGACATTCACAGGAGATGGCTAAGGAAATCGAGGCTGCTACAGGCATCGAGACTCGAGCAACTATCCTTGGACATATGCAAAGAGGTGGAAGCCTTCATGCAAGGACCGTGTATACGCTACAATCATGGGCGCTATGGCAGTTGATTTACTCTGCGAGGGCAAGTCAAACAGAGTTATTGCCCACAAGGATGGCAATTTCGTAGATTTCGATATCGACGAGGCACTTGCTATGAAGAAGAGTGTAGACGAGTACATGTACGATATCTCTAAATCTCTGGTTTAGTATCTAATATAGTTACGATAAATATGAATGCCCTTGTATCCGGCACATCAAATGCAGGTAATTGCGTGCATGTGCCGGTGCAGGGGCATTTATGCATTCGGAGAAAGACGAATGTTAATCATAAATGAGGGGCAAAATACCTTTTGACCCTCATATCATCAATATAGAAAGAGAAGAAAATGATTACAAGTGCATCAAACAAAAGCATAAAAAATGTGCAGGCTCTTTTAAGCAAGGCAAAGGAGCGGAAAAAGCAGGGCGTATTCGTGGTTGAGGGTCCAAAGATGAGCTTTGAGGCGCCATATGACTGGGTAAGTGCCGTATATATGTCTGAGTCATTTTTTAATGATGACAGGTTTAAGGAAGAGAAGAAGCGTTTCATTGACAAAACAGAAATAGTGAGTGACTCGGTGTTTAAGAGCATGTCTGACACGCAGACTCCGCAGGGTGTGCTCGCTATAGTAAAGATGCCGCACTATGAGATAGATGAACTTTTTAAGGGCAACAAGACAGAGCTTCTTGTGCTTGAGAGTATACAGGATCCGGGAAACTTAGGCACTATGATCCGTACCGGTGAGGGCGCAGGTGTAAGCGGTATTATAATGAATCGCACAACAGTGGACATTTTTAATCCAAAGACTGTGCGCTCAACCATGGGCTCACTCTACCGTGTGCCGTTTTACATCACAGATGACCTTCCGGAGACTATAGAGTATGCAAAGTCAAAGGGAGTTTCTCTCTACGCAGCTCATTTAAAGGGTAAGTGCTCTTATGACAGACCGGACTACACCGGAGCCTGTGGCTTTATGATAGGAAATGAGGGCAATGGATTATCAGATGAGATAGCTGACATGGCGGACACATATATCCGCATCCCTATGGAGGGAGCTGTGGAGTCGCTTAATGCCGCAATATCAGCCACTTTGCTCATGTATGAGTGCAATCGTCAGAGAAGGCTTTTGGGAGAATAATATGCGTATTTGGTTTAAGATTTATACTGACACGCACCTGATGCGTGATATTACAATAGAAAATAACAGTGACGATACACGTACACACAAGATTTTTAAGGCACTTGAGGATGCCTGCCTTGCTTTTGACCTTGGAAAGCCCATCTGGCTTGACAGCAACATAAGTGATTTCAAGAGGCATGGAAAGACCCGCTTTACGAAGGATAATTTTGTGGAGGATATCGACTTTGATTTTCTCGAGATGCACATCATCGAGGAGGATTGATGCCTCATTATGGATATGATGAGTTATTATTGATATAATGACGGTCCGCACGCTGTGCCTGCAGCGTGCGGACCTGTGCACATAAAAATAAGCAACATATAAAATAACAAGAATAAAAAATATATAAATAATAGGTATAATTTGCCAATTATGCGAATAAATATGCTATAATTGATTAGAAGAGTCTGATAAATATACAGGCGAATAGATCACAGGGAGGTTTTTGATGGAACAAGAGTTTGCGGAGGGCATTGATAGCTGGGAGACTATGATGTTTCTATACAATTCTGCACTGAAAGAGGTCAATACTAAGCTCGAGATATTAAATGACGAGTTTGTTCACATACATAATTACAATCCGATAGAGTACATAAAGTCGCGTATCAAGACTCCTGAAAGCATAGTAAAGAAGCTCAAAAAGGGAGGCTACGAGAGCACCATAGAGAATATGGTCACATATGTAAAGGATATAGCAGGTATCAGAATCGTGTGCTCGTTCACATCTGATATATACCGGCTTGCTGAGATGATTGGCAGGCAGAATGATTTGACTGTCATATCGGTAAAGGACTATATGAAGCATCCGAAGGCGAGCGGCTACAAGAGCTACCACATGATTGTTTCGGTGCCTATTTTTCTTTCAAACAAGGTGGTTGACACAAAGGTTGAGATACAGATTCGTACAATAGCTATGGATTTTTGGGCAAGCTTGAGCACAAGATATATTACAAGTTCGAGGGCAATGCACCTGAGTATATCAGCCGCGATCTGCGCGAGTGTGCAGGTATCGTAGGACAGCTTGATGCAAAGATGCTTTCGCTCAATGAGGCAATCCTTGAGGCCAAGGAGAAGCAGGAGCATGAGAGGGAGGAGAAAATACGAGAAGATGAACATCATTAATGTCGAAAATATAACAAAGTCATATACTGGAAGGAAGCTTTTTTCTAAAGCTTCCTTTTATGTGCAGGAAAACGAAAAAATCGGTATCATAGGTATAAATGGTACAGGAAAGTCTACACTTTTAAAGATTGTGGCTGGTGATGAAGAGCCGGATGAGGGAACTGTCACTACAGCGAATCATATAGTGATAAACTATCTGCCGCAGAATCCGGAGTTTGACCCGGACGAGACAGCTCTTGAGCATGTGATGAGCCGTGTGGTTACCTCGCAGCTGGATGAGGACATGCGCTGGAGTATAGAAAGTGATGCAAAGTCACTTCTTATGAACTTGATATCACAGATATGACGCAAAAGACCGGTGAGCTTTCAGGAGGGCAGAGAAAGAGGCTTGCGCTTGCAACAGTCGTACTTAAGCCGTGTGATGTACTCATATTGGACGAGCCGACCAACCACTTAGACTACGAGATGGTGGAGTGCTTGAGGATTATCTGCGCCGTTTCAGGGGTGCAATCATCATGATCACGCATGACCGCTATTTTCTAGACAGTGTCTGCAACAGAATCGTGGAGGTGGACAAGGGACAGACCTACAGCTATGATACAAACTACTCGGGCTTTCTTGAGCTTAAGGCAGCCAGAGAGGAGAGTGAGAGGGCAAGTGAGCGCAAGCGTCAGTCCATCCTTAGAAAAGAAATAGAGTGGATGCAGCGCGGCGCAAGAGCTCGTTCCACAAAGCAGAAGGCACACATCCAAAGATATGAGGCTTTACGCGATCAGAAAGGACCACAGACAGACGGAAAAGTTGAACTTTCATCGGTTTCATCACGTATGGGAAGGACAACCATAGAGCTTCATGATATTTCAAAGGCGTACGGAGATATCGTCTGTGTAAAGGATTTCACGTATATTTTCCTGAAAAATGACCGTATCGGCTTTGTCGGCAAAAACGGCTGTGGAAAGTCCACACTCATGAAGATAATCGCAGGTTTTATCGAGCCTGATTCAGGTGAGGTAGAGATAGGACAGACGATAAAGATAGGATATTTCGGTCAGGAAGTGGATATAGAGCCTGAGCTTCGAGTGATAGACTACGTGAAAGAAGCTGCAGAGTTTGTGCGCACGGCAGACGGACTTGTGTCAGCATCTGCCATGCTTGAGCGGTTTTTATTCCCGCCGGAGCAGCAGTACAGCCCGGTAGGCAAGCTCTCGGGTGGAGAGAAGAGAAGACTCTATCTTCTTCGTGTGCTGATGAGCGCACCGAATGTACTGATACTTGACGAGCCGACCAATGACCTGGATGTCGAGACACTGGCTATTTTAGAGGATTATCTGGATGGCTATGACGGAATAGTTATTACGGTATCCCATGACAGGTATTTCCTTGACAGGATTGCAAAGCGTATTTTTGCATTTGAGGGAGCCGGAAAAATCGTACAGTATGAGGGCGGATACACCGACTATATGAATAAACGCCCACAGCCTGTGTCAGGAAAAGCCGTATCAGAAAATGCAGCATCCACAGGAGCATCCGCTTCAGGAGCACAGGGAAATACTGCATCAGATGGTACAGACTCAAAAGAAGCCCGGAAGAAGAAATCCATGGAAACCTGGGGTCATGAGAAAAAGCTCAAATTTACCTACAAAGAGCAAAAAGAGTACGAGACGATAGAGGCTGACATAGAAAAGCTGGAAAACAGGCTTTCTGAGATAGATGATGAGATGGTAAAGAATGCCACTAACTTTGGTAAGTTAAACGAACTCACAAAGGAAAAGGAAGACCTCGAGGGGCAACTGATGGAGAAAATGGAACGTTGGGAGTATCTCGAGGATCTGGCGCAGAAAATTGCAAATTTGACATAGTTCAAGTAATTCATTTTTTCTTAGGCTTCAATAGATTAAACAAACTCTGCGGTATGCCAAACCCGAATATGATACCGAGCACGATGGCACCGCCACCTCAAAGGTTTCAATACCCTTTGAGGAGGAAAGTGCTCTGTCATTCGTAAAAAGATAATATGCCGTGTAAAAAATTCCTGCTCCGGGCACAAGAGGAAAGATACCGGAAAGCAGATAAAACTGTCACAGGCATAGAGCGTGCCGCAGCAAAAATGCGCGCCATTATCGTAAGGCACAGTGTCGCGATAAGCATGGAAACACAACACCCATATCAAACTGAACCATTATATAGTAGATGATCCAGCCAAGCGCTCCTGTAAAACCGCAGTAAAACAGCTCCTTTTTTGGAGCGGAAAAAATAACTGCAAACGATAATGTGGCAAAGAGAGCCACAATAAATTGTATTATAAACTCCATAGCTTAAAGCCCTCCAATATATTTCATCACAACAAATGGCAGACATGCTCCCACAGCAACACACACGGCTGTAATCAGTGCATCGAGCAGATGTATTGTACCGGACAGATAATCCCCGTTATATATATCCCTGATAGATGTTGTAAATGCTATTCCCGGAACAAGTGGCATGATAGCGCTATAATGATTTTATCAGGTAAAAGAGAAAGCCCTGTAAGTGTACTTGCGGTGGCAAGCAGTGTCACAAAAAGACTGGCAAGGATATTGGTTATAATCCTTGTGAACTTATATTTTTTAAGACCAAACAAAAGCACCTGCTCCAGTGAGCCTATAACAAATGCAAAAACAAAGTCAAGCCAGTTTCCACCAAAAAGATAGCAAAAGCAGGCACTTCCGAGCCCACAGAAGAAAATCTGTGCGCTTTTTTTGTAATTAGGGATATTTTTGCACTGCTCAAGCCTGTCCCATGAGTCAATCAGGGAGATTTTCTGGTCACATATGTCCCTTGCGAGCTGGTTTAACGCGCTGATCTTTGCCAGATTGACAGCACCAAGCGGTACGTGGCGCACGATGCTGCAGGCATCCTCTTTGTTCTCATTTGCACTTGCAAATATTCCGTTTGACAGCACATATACGTCAAATTCCTCCACCTCATATGAACTTAGTATATGAACCACAGTGTCTTCCACTCTGTAGATTTCTGCACCGTTTCTGAGCATACAGTCGCCAATTTCAACGGCGAGAGTCAGTATTTCCTTAGTGTATGCCATTTGTTACCTCACTCTTTAGATTAATTATATTTATTTTATGATGTTTGCACGAAAAAAACAATATATCGCACGAAAAATATTGATTCAATTACATGTGTGTATTTTGTGTATAAAATCAAAATAAATGGAAATTATATACATATGAATATTAATCGAAGGGAGCATGAAGATGCCGGAGCATACTGATACCCCAAAAGAAAAAATTCTCGTGTATATACGCGCAGAAAAGCAGAAAACACTTCACCGCAGACAGGTCTGCATCAATGACATAGCAAGTGTGTATTGTAAATATTCACGCTATGAGGGACAGATAAAGGGAATAATCGTGGATAAGATACGCGGTAAAAAGAGCGTGATATCTGTAATGAAAATAATAGAGCAAATCACGGAAATCTATGATGATGCACAGGTTATAAGCATTGGTGAGCCGGAGGTACTTGTAGAGTATGACGACAACAGCAAAAATAAGATTCTTGAAGCACTAAAGGTTGCAGCGGTGTGTATACTTATATTTTTTGGTTCAGCTTTTACAATCATGGCTTTCAATAATGATATTTCGATATCAGGTGTGTTTGAACATTTTTATAAGCAGATAATGGGTGTGGACAAGCCACAGGTGTCGGTGCTTGAGGTATTTTACTGCATTGGTCTGGCGGTCGGAATCATACTGTTTTTTAATCATATAGGAAAGCGTAAGCTATCCGACGATGTCACACCGATTCAGGTGGAGATGGATAAGCATAATAAGGATACATGGAACACAATAATAGACAAGGTAAAGGAAAAGCAGGATGTTTGAATATATATTGCGTGAAATATTTTGTCAGTGATAGCGTTTTTAGCAGGGGCAGGAGTGTCAGCCGGTGTATTTGCATTCGTGCTCGTGATAGGAGTGGTGCCGCGCATACTTCGGTGCAGCAGGATAGAAAATATAATACTTATAGAAAATGTCATGATATGTGGTGTGGTGGCAGGTAATATATCATCAGTGCTTGATACGGCATATAATCTGGGCTTTGCAAATATGCCCAAAGTACCTGTAAGCAATATCTGTGGGAATATAATTATTGCAATATATGGATTGTGTGTCGGCATATTTGTCGGCTGTATTGCAGTTGCACTCGCAGAAATACTGCACACATTCCCTATTATATATAAGCGCATGAAGCTTCGCGCCGGTCTTGGGATTATAGTGATTTCTATGGCTATTGGAAAGGCGCTGGGAGCACTTTATTATTTCCTGACGGGATTTGTTGCCACTTCATAGGACTCTCTTAAGTTATCTTTAGCTATATCATGTTATACTCTTGAAACAAAAAGCAAATAGGGTATAATGGAAATAACTTGGACTTAGAGGTATTCCAGCTAACTCGGAAAGGAATAATATGATTACATCAATAGCCAGACAAAGCATCATACTTAAATGCTTACGCCAGAAATCAGTGCTTGTAAGTAACTACGAGCTGTATTATACAGCAGGTCTTGCGAAGAAGTGCTTTGGAATCGCAGTCGATGCCGACATGGAGCCAAAACAGCTTCTTGAGGAATTGCAAAAACACATTGATAAGGTCTCGCCGGCAGATGAGCAGGAGAAGTATCTTATACATCTTCTTGGCAACTATGAGCCTGATGATACTCATGATGAACAGACTGTGGAGCTGTTTCACATGGGAGAGACCGAGGAGCATATGTGGCAGGTCTCAATTACATAACAGCATCCTTTGGAGAAGAAATAAAGACATGGGAAGAATATCACCAGCAGTTTAAATGCCGCCGTAGAGCTTACTCTACGGCGGCATTTTTGTATTCCAGGTCATATTTGAAGCAGTACAGAGGCCGTCTGGTATCTCTAACCCATTGTAACCTCGACTGTAACATCGTGTCCGGTTCCGTTAATAGCCGGAATCATATTGCCATCAATAGCAGCACCATCCACGATGAGCTTTGTCACACCCTTTTGTACGTGAGCAGGATTTCTGACCGTAATGTGGTAAGTATTGCCACGGAACTTACGCTTAGCTGTAAAGCCGTCCATAGTGTCAGGAATACAAGGATCTATGATAAGACCATCGTAGTCAGGACGGATACCGAGGATGTACTGTGAGACATCGAGGAAGGTCCATGCAGCAGTACCGGTCAGCCAGCTGTTCTTTGCCTCACCGAAGTTAGGCGCGTCTTTTCCGGCAATCATCTGGCTGTATACATAAGGCTCGGTGCGGTGAATCTCGCTGATATCCTCAATGTATGCAGGACAGGTTCTGGTGTATACCTGCCATGCTCTGTTTCCACGACCGATAACAGTCTCGGCTATAGAAATCCAAGGATTGTTGTGGCAGAAGATGCCGGCATTCTCCTTGTATCCTGGTGGATAAGAAGAGATTTCACCAAGCTCCACATGATATCTGTGATAAGGCGGCTGTAAAAGCACGATGCCATATTTAGTATCAAGATATTTTTCAACAGACTGCATTGCCTTAAGGCAGAGCCCTTCATCCTTTCCAATTTCAGCGATAACACAAAAGCCCTGTGGCTCAATAAAGATTTTCATCCTCACATTCCTTGGAACCAATCTTGTGCTTGTAGTGGTCGTAAGCACGAAGATACCACTCGCCATCCCAGCCGGCATCCATTACGGTCTTTTCCATCTGTTTGATAGCCTTTTGGCTGTATCAGCCTCATCGCAAAGTCCCTTGTGTCTGCAGATTTTTACATAGTCTTTTCCGTATTTTACAAACATGCCTGCGATAAAAACAGATTCGGCATTAGGCCTTCAGATGGTCCAAAGGTCTGGAATGACTCGCCAGGCTCCTCGGAGAAGCAGTTTAAGTTCAGACAATCGTTCCAGTCAGCACGTCCAATCTGTGGCAGACCATGAGGTCCGAGATGATTGATTGTATAGTTGAAGGAGCGGCGCAGATGTTCCATAAGTCAGTTGCCTTTGAAGGATCGCTGTCATATGGTGTTGACTCGTCAAGAATAGAGTAGTCGCCTGTCTCCTTGATGTAAGCAGCGGCAGCAGCGATAAGCCATAGAGGGTCATCGTTAAAGCCTGAGCCTATGTCGGCATTGCCCTTTTTGGTGAGCGGCTGGTACTGATGATAAGCAGAGCCGTCCTCAAACTGTGTAGCTGCGATGTCGAGTATTCTCTCCCTGGCTCTGTCCGGAATCAGATGCACGAAGCCAAGCAGATCCTGACAGGAATCCCTAAAGCCCATGCCTCGTCCGATGCCTGATTCAAAATAAGAAGCAGAGCGGCTCATGTTAAAGGTAACCATGCACTGATACTGATGCCATACATTTACCATGCGGTCAAGCTTTTCCTCCGATGAAGAGATACTAAAGTGACCAAGCAGTTTATCCCAGTAAGCCTTAAGCTCTGCTAAAGCAGCATCGGCTTTTTCGGTGGTGTCAAATCTTGCGAGGAGTGCATCGGCAGGAGCTCGGTTTATGATTCCGTCTTCAGCGCGTCCAACCCATTTTTCGTTCACAGGGTTTTCTACATATCCAAGTACAAATATATATGTTTTTTCTTCGCCCGGCTCAAGAGCTACTTTCAGGTGATGTGAGCCGACAGGAGCCCAGCCGCTTGCAACAGAGTTCTTAGATTGATCATTTACTACAACGGAAGGCGCGCTATTTTCGCCGTAGGCACCTAAGAATGAATCCCTGTCTGTGTCAAATCCGTCAACAGAGGCATTTACAGCATATACAGCATAGTGATTGCGGCGTTCTCTGTATTCTGTCTTGTGGAAGAGCTGGGAGCCACCGGCGTGAATCTCAACCTCTCCGGTAGAGAAGTTACGCTGGAAGTTGGTCATGTCATCCATGGCATTCCACAGACAAAACTCTACATATGAGAAAACTGAAAAGTCTTTTTTCTTATCAGATGTGTTTTTTAATGTGAGCTTATTGATCTCGCAGGTAGAGCCCATAGGAACGAAGTCGGTAAGCTGAGCCATTAAGCCGTTTTTTACTCCTGTGAAAACAGAATAGCCCATGCCATGACGGCATTCGTATGAGTCAAGCTCGGTCTTAGAAGCATCCAGCCCGGATTCCAGATTGTGTCGCCATCTTTTATATAGTAGTAGTGTCCATTGCTGTCGTATGGCACGTTGTTGTAGCGGTATCTGGTGAGACGCAGAAGCTTTGCATCCTTATAGAAGCTGTAGCCACCGCAGGTATTTGATACCAGAGAAAAGAAATTCTCACATCCGAGGTAGTTGATCCATGGTAACGGAGTCCTTGGAGAGGTGATGACGTACTCTTTGTTTTGATCATCGAAGTGTCCAAATTTCATATATAAAATCTCCTTTTTTATTAAATGTACGCAAACGTTTAAGTTACTTATACATAGAAGTATATAATGCGAATATCTAAAAATCAAGCATAAAACAATAAAAAATAATGCTTTTATGACATATATACAAAGAAAACTGCATATTATAGTTAAAAATGCTGATGAGATAATATCACTTAAGTAATTATAATTGTATAATAATTAAGAGCAAAAGCGTAATCGTTTTAAATACATAACACTGTACAAAATGCACAATAAAATATGATAAAAAGTGTGAAAAAATATTGAAAATGTAAATTAGAGGTTGCAATAATAACGAATTGTGGTATAGTAAAGATACGAAAACAATTAAGCAATCAATTCGAAATGAGGAACGATATGGTATCACTGAAAGACATAGCACAACGATGTGGTGTTTCGACAGCGACAGTCAGCAAGGCATTACATGACCAGAAGGATATTGGCGCTGAGACCAAAAACAGAATAAAGAAGATAGCTAAGGAAATGGGATATTTTCCTAATGCTGCGGCCAGAGTTCTTAAGACAAACGAGTCGAACAACATCGGAGTACTGTATTTCGATGAGGCGGCGATGGGACTTACGCATGAGTATTTTGCCGGAGTGCTAAACGGAATCAAGGCACAGGCTGAGATGCTTGGATATGATATTACATTTATCAATACAAGTCCGGTCGGAAAAAAATTATCATACCTAGAGCACTGTAAGTACAGAAATTTCGATGGAGTCGTAATCGTATGTGCCAGGTTTCAGGACAATGAGGTGCAGGAGCTGATGAGCAGCGACATACCGGTGGTCACAATTGACTACGTACACTATAGCTGTTCGGCAGTAAGCTCCAACAATGTAAAGTGTATGGGCGAGCTGCTTGATTACATAATAAGCATGGGACATAAGAAAATCGCTTACATACATGGACAGGATTTTTCGAGTGTTACACGCGACAGGCTGGCAGCATATTACAGGCACTTGAGAATCATGGAATAGATATTCCTGAGGAGTATGTCAGGGAAGCAAGGTATCTGGAAACAGAGGATGTTGCAAAGCAGACAGAATATTTACTCGATTTACCTGACAAACCTACATGTATCATCTATCCGGATGACACGGCGGCAATCGGAGGCATCAATGTTATAAGAAGCAGAGGCTTAGGATTCCGGAGGATATATCAATAGCCGGATACGATGGCACAAGAGTTTCACAGATGCTAAGCCCGAAGCTCACCACTATCAGACAGGACACTGACAAGATAGGCAGGGAAGCAGCAGACAGGTTGATAAGCACCATTAAAAAGCCTAAAACAGCACTTGTAGAGAGAGCTGTTGTTGAAGGAATTTTGCTGGAGGGGGAATCCGTAGGCAGAATTTAATATTTTTTCCCTTCATCTTAAAAGGACCGCTCATCCGGGCGGTCTTTTTTGCGAGCAAAATTGCAGACGTTTTGATTTATCCCCTCTTGACAGAATACGTTTATACTATAAGTATGAACGATAAGAAACAAGGAATAATATATATCATAATGGCAGGATTCTTTTTTGCCCTGATGACATTTTTTGTGAGGATGTCGGGAGATTTGCCGACCATGCAGAAGGCCTTTTTCAGGAATGCGGTAGCAGCAGTAGCGGCTGTTATCTTACTTGCAAAAAGTGATGAAGGCTTCAAAATAAAAAAGGATAGCTGGAAGGGGCTTTTTCTGCGAAGCTTCTTTGGAACAACAGGGCTTATATGCAATTTCTATGCAGTTGACCATTTGGCCATCGCAGATGCCAATATTCTAAACAAATTGTCACCGTTTTTTGCCATAATCATGTCATATTTTGTGCTTAAGGAGAAAGCAAACAAGACAGAGTGGTTGTGCGTGGTGACGGCGTTTATAGGTGCTGTTTTTGTGGTGAAGCCATCTATGAATGTGCAGTTTTTTAATGCCATGATTGGTGTAATAGGCGGTTTTGGCGCAGGTGTAGCGTATACATTTGTGCGAAAACTCGGTAAGCAGGGAGAGAGAGGACCTGTGATAGTCATGTGCTTTTCGGTATTTTCATGTATAGTGACGGCTCCGTTTCTGCTTGTCGGAGCAAAGCCTATGAGTGTATATCAGATAGTCATGCTGCTTTTTGCAGGAGCAGCCGCTACAGGCGGACAGCTTTCAATCACAAAGGCATACACCAAGGCACCTGCAAAGGAGATATCGGTGTTCGACTATTCGCAGGTTATCTTTGCCGCTCTGCTTGGCTTTGTCTTTTTGCAACAGATACCGGACTATCTAAGTGTGATAGGATATGTTATAATAATAGGCAGTGCAATTTTTAAATGGAACTATAATCTCAGATACGAGGAAAAAGTATGAACTACGCAGGAATAAAATATTGTGACATAGCGAACGGACTGGGCTGCCGCACTGTGCTTTTTGTATCAGGCTGCAGAAATCACTGTAAGGCTGTTTTCAGCCGCAGACATGGGAATTTGACTATGGAGAGCCGTTTGATGAACAGATACAAAACGAGATACTCGACTCGCTTAAGCCTGCCTATGTGCAGGGAATTACCCTTTTAGGCGGTGATCCTTTTGAGGAGGAGAATCAGGAGGCACTTGTGCCGTTTATGAGAAGAGTTAAGGAGCGCTATCCCAATAAGGATGTGTGGGCTTACACAGGCTATCTGTACGAAGAACTGTTAGAAAACGGACGCAAGCACACAGAGTATACGGATGAGCTTTTATCTATGATAGATGTCCTGGTAGATGGTCCGTTTATAGAGGAACAGAAGGATATCACGCTCAAATTCAAGGGCTCTGCAAACCAGCGTGTGATAGACATGGAGAAGACAAGAGCAACAGGAGAAGTGTCTATACTGGAATTTACGAAAATATGATTAGAGGATTTGAAATGAAGAAAAAATGCGACAAATTATTAGGAATACTGTGCTATGCGCTTGGAATTTTAGCGGCGCTTTATGTGGGAGGCTGGCTTATGCTGATTAAGCCTATTCATGTGATTATCATAGCATTTGGCAATGATATGCTGACACTTCCACTCTTGCTTAAGAGTATCATAAAGATAGCATTTTCTACGACATTTGCAGGGCTTGTGTGGTGCATCGGATACATAGGCTACAACTTTTTTAAGGGAAATGAGGACCCTGACTGGGCGGCTATAGAAGCGCGCTTCAGAAATAAGCACAGTGATACAACAAACGAAGATTTACTGAAGGAGAGAGAAGTATGATAGTCCGTGTACCTGATTATTTTTCAGAGTTTAGCTGTATAGCCGGAGACTGCAAGGATAGCTGCTGTCTGGGCTGGGAAATTGATATTGATGAGGATTCATATGAGTATTATCAGACACTGCCCGGAGAGGTCGGAGAGCGTCTGAGAAAGGGCATGTATGAGACGGAGGATGGCGGGCACGGCATCCGTACAAATAATTGCGGTCGCTGCATCATGCTAAACGACAAGAATCTGTGTGATTTGTACATAGCAGCTGGCGAGGCATCACTTAGTGAGGTGTGCACCGATTTTCCAAGGTTTGGCATAGAGTACAGAAACGTGGAGCAGAAGTGCCTGAGCCTTGCGTGCGAGGAGGTCTGCCGTATATTTTTCAGCAAAACAAAGCCTGTTAAGTTTGTAGAACAGGAGCTTTTTGGCGACAGCATGATGACCAGGGAGTCACAGAAGAGGAGGCTGCCTTTTTTGAGGAGGTGCAGCGCGAGCTGATCGCTATACTCCAGGACAGGACAAAGCCAATCGGAGTACGCGTGGATGAGTATCTTGACAGGGCAAACGAGTACCAGAAGAAGCTGAGCCAAAACGATGTTGAAAAGCATATAGACTGGCTTTCGTTTAATGATTTTTCATTTAAGCATTTTGATATCCGCTTCGGTATCATCAATGAGATGGAACTATTGCGTCAGGTATGGCAGGATTTCAAGGATGATATGCAGACAGTCCTCACTGAGGCTGATTATGAAAAACGCATGAAGGAGTACATGGCTAGCGGCGATTACCGTGAAAACGATATTGAGCAGCTTCTTGTATACTTTACCTTCAGATATATCATGAATGCCATCTATGACTCAAATATCATGGTTTATGCATATTTAAGCGTCATGTTTACCATGATAGTCAGGGATATGAATGCCACTCGCTTCTACAAAAACGGTGGCAGCTTCACCATAGAGGACCAGATGGAGGTGGCAAGGATCTTCTCAAAGGAAGTGGAGCATTCCGAGGAAAATGTGGAGGCCGCCAAGGAAGAAATCATCTGGGATAGTTGATTTAAAGATTAAATATATAATTAAAAAACAGTATAATTTTTTAGTTTTTGATTTTAGATTTTTAGTTTTTGGTTTTTAGTTTTCAAAAGAAGCTTGCACAGAAATGTGCAGGCTCTTTTTGTGAAATAACTAAAGGCTTCCACCATTATGCCATAAGCCTCATATTTTCCAGCTTATGGGCTGGTTTTTGGAGCTGTTTTAGGGATTTTTGCAGTTTCAGCTACTTTTTCTCGCAATTTTTCCGGCTTATGGGCTGGTTTTGGAGCTGTTTTGTGGATTTTTGCAGTTACAGCTACTTTTCTCGCAATTTTTCCGGCTTTTGAGCTGAAATTTTGGGAGCTGTTTTAAAAGATTTAGTGATTACAGCTCCCCAAGGTCTGCCTACTATGCTATCAATCCCTTGTAAACCATAAATTGGTACCTTGAAAACTTCACATTTTCAAGGTACCAACATTTTTATAAGGTGGTTTTGACCCTTAAATCATGTCATATAGACTTAAAAAATAATTCACAAAATTTCAAATGAAAAATTATCTATTATATCTAGGACCTTTAGTACTAAAAAGATTTCGCATATGTTACATAAAAATGAATAAATAGTAAATTTTACCAAAATTTCGTAAATAAAATCTCTGTTTATCCCAATAGTCGAAAACCAACGAAAATATTATAATATAAGTACGAAAACGTGCGAAAGGAAATTTTCGTACAAACATAATAAGAAAAGGAGAGGAAATATGAGAAAGTTAAAAGAACGCTTTCACAGGAAACATGGCATTGTAAGCTGTATCTTTAGTATGGTACTTGCACTTGCTATGATTGTGACCATGGTTCCGGCAATCGGTGGTGCAACCACTGCATATGCTGCGAGCCCGACAATCCGGTTGTATTTGGACAAACCAAGTACCTGGAATACACCGGTTGTCAATGTCTGGGCTTCCGGTGCTACGGTAAATAACCATGACGCAGGAAATGCCACCATTTCACAATGGGGGGATCAGGAAAAACCAAAGCTTGCATATGAGGAAAGCACAAGACTCTATTATGTAGATGTACAGAGCAGCGAGTGGACAGGTTTTCAGTTTGTTGATGCAGGTTCTGATGAGAAGTCTGCACCGGAGATAAAGACAGAAGGAGCTGCAATTGAGCAGATTAAGACTTTTACTTCTGATGCAAGCATTTATTGTTTGTTGGATGATAATGGAAAATATCAGTGGTATAAGGATGCTTCAAAGAAGGAAACATTGATTCCAGAGTCTGTACCAACAGAATGTGATCTGACGATTAATTATAAGAGCACATTAGGCAATGATGTTGCGGCATATATATATCAGGGAGATAATAAGCCGGTAGGTGAATGGCCGGGAAAAACCATGACTGCAGCAGAAGGTCATGAAGACTGGTATACAATGCATCTGACATTAGATAACAGTACAGATTATAATCTCATTTTAAATGATGAAGGACATGGAAACCAGTTAAGCGAAGTAACACTTTCTACGAAAGGAAAGGCAGAGGCAGAGTACTGGTTCGATGGTTCTTTGTCAGAGAAAAAACCTGCTGATTGGAAATATGTTACAACCATTCATTATCTTGCATCAGGAATGGGAAGCACTATTTACAATCATATGTGGGGAGCAGATGCCTCTGCAACAGGAGCAGGTGTTGGAAAAGAATGGCCGGGCGGACAGATTAAAGAAAATGCTGACCATTCCGGATGGTATGATGTAGTATATACACAGGATGTAAAACAGAATTTCAGCTGTATTTTTAATAATAACAGTGGGATACAGACGGATAATATTGACGTCTCTGTAACATCAACAAGTACTGAACTCTGGGTTACCGGAACCAAAGCTGGTGGTGATACAACCATATATAAAACAGCACCGGACAGCTGGGAGGCACCGGTTCCAGACCATACATTTACAATGTATTATTACAATGAAGATTTATCAACAGACACAGACCTGGGAAAAGTTGATTTGTGGATGTGGAATGCCGGATTAAACGGTTCCTATGTTTTTGACGGAACATATTATGATGCTGAAAATGATGTGACATGGTTTAAACAGACCATTACAGTTTGCCGGCAGTAATGTAGGAAAAACGGTAGGATTAAAGGCACGCTATGACAATACAACAGGAGGAAATGGATGGGATGGCAGCTCTGATACCGCAGATCGTTCTTTTACAATAAGCGGTGATGAGAATGAAGTATTATATTATGTGGATGGTTCAGATCCGGTTCATGAGAAACCGGTAATTAAACAAACGGAAAAGAGATACCTTGTATTGGATTATGAGAATCCGGGATTAAAAGAAAAAGGTATTACACCACAGTTCTATACATGGACATCAGGATATGCTTCAGTATTAACCAATTTTACATATGCAGGTGGAGATAAATGGACAGTAACAATTCCAGCAAAACCATCTTGTACAAAGGTTGATTTTTGTATTGCCTTAGATTCAACAGGTGACCCATGGATTAAAGATGGTGGAGACCATTCAGTTACATTCCCTTCTGACCAGAAGGTTATATATGCCAGCATGAAAGCCGGCAGTGAGCCGGAAATTGCTATGCCATATAATGTTGGCTATGAAGTAGATGCAGAAAAACAACAGGTATCATATTACTATCGTGATGATGCTGCATTTGTAGATGGTACTTTAAAGGATATGACTGTAGCTGTTGACGTAAACGGAACAGAGTATCCAATGACATACAATGATGCAACAAAGCGTTTTGAGTATGTAAAGAGCGGTTTAACAGATGGCAAAACATATTATCGTTATAAAGCAAATGGAGCTTATGTTGTAGATGCATTCAATTCAAACAGCGAAAAGCACAATAATGCAGATTATTCATATTTTGAATACTATAAATTAAATGCAACAGTTACAGCAGAAGTTATGAATAAGTCATTTAACTACAATGAGAATAATGTTGTTAAGTTTAAGGTTGAACAGGATAGTTCAGATGCTAAAACATTAGAAGTAGCTAGTGCAAGTATCGATGTTTCTTCCCTTGGCGGAAGCAATGCAATGCCGATCGAACCGGAACTGCAGGCAGTTACCATTTCTGCAACAACAGATACAACATTAGGAATTAAGACATTACCAATTACTGTAACAGACCAGTATGGTAATAAATTCAGTACTACAGTGGATGTTGAAATTACAGACCGTGTGAAGGAAAACAAAAAAGATTTCGACTGGGATGAAGCTGTTGTTTACTTTATGATGACAGATCGTTTCTTTGATGGTAATGAATCTAACAATACAGCAAGTGGTGCAGATACATATGGAGACAATCCGGGACTGTATCATGGTGGAGATTTTGCAGGTGTAACAGCTAAGTTAGATTACTTACAGGATTTAGGTGTAAATACGATTTGGATTACACCAATAGTAGAGAATATAAAAGGTGTAGCTGTAACAGATGAAGGTTCAAAAGATGTTCCTTATAATGCAGCATACCATGGATACTGGGCAAGTGATTTTACAAAATTGAATCCTACACTTGGTACAACAGGAGAATTTGAGACTATGATTAGCGAAGCGCACAAGCGTGGTATGCGTATTATGGTTGACATTGTTGTAAACCATGCCGGATATGGTACAGAATCAACATTTGCTGATATGCTAAGGGATAAGAGTGTCAGTGAAGGAGATATTAAATCATGGCAGTCTGGTTTACCGGATTTTGCAACAGAGAATGCAGATGTCAGAGCAAAATTAGTAGAATGGCAGACTGCATGGATGATGGATTATGGAGTTGATTATTTCCGTGTAGATACTGTAAAGCATGTTGACAGTACAACATGGGCAGCACTTAAAAATTCTACAACAAAAGTAAATTCATCATTCAAGATGATTGGTGAATACTTTGGTGCAGGATATGCATCAAATGGTAGTTCCTTAGGTACTGGTCAGATGGATGCAGACCTTGATTTCGATTTTAATGACCAGGCAACAAGCTTTGTAAGTGGCAATATTTCTTCTGTAGAGAAATTCCTTTCTGCAAGAAATTCAGCACTTAATAACACATACATGACAGGTCAGTTCTTGAGCAGCCATGATGAAGATGGATTTAAGGCAGCCTTAATGAACGGAAAAAAATATACAGAGGATGAGGCAACATCAGCAGCGTTAGTTGCAGCTACCTTACAGCTTACTGCAAAGGGTATTCCGGTTATCTATTATGGTGAAGAAGTTGGTTTAAGTGGATTAAATAATTATCCATATCAGACTAATAGATATGACATGGATTTCTCTAAGGCAACAAAGGATAATGTCACATATCAGCATTATAAGAATCTGCTGAGCATCCGTAATGCATACACAGATGTATTTGCAAGAGGAAGCAGAACGGTTGTGGCAAGTTCTGATGAGGAAGGCTATGATGTAGTTTCAAGATCATATGGAGGAACAACCTTATATGTTGGTATGAATATCAATGATACCGCAAAAGAAGTAAAAGTTCCGGTTAATGCAAATGCAGGAGATACAGTTAAAAATCTTTATGATGGTAAAACATATACTGTTTCTTCTGATAAGACAGTAACAGTAAGCATTCCGGCAGCAAAGGATGGTGGAACAATCATTCTTGCTGAGGTGAAGAAAACAGAAGATCCGGGCAAGACAGATCCAACACCGGCAGATCCTGGCAAGACAGATCCGACACCGGCAGCAAAGGTTGACTGGAGTAAAGAAGTAGAAACAATCAAGAATGCTTCTGCAAAGGATACTATCGTTGTTAAGATGGATGAAACAGGAGTTGTCTCAAAGGATGCAATTGCAGCCATTAAGGGAACACAGAAGAAGCTTGTTCTTGATATGGGAGATGGAATCAAGTGGGTTATCAATGGTTCTGACGTGTCAAAGGTTCCTGCAAAGGATGTAAATATGTCAGTTACAGTTGACAGCAAAAAGATTCCTGAGGATGTTATTAAGGCAGCTAAGATTGAAAAGGATGCAAAGAAGGTAGTACAAATCAGTCTCGCACATGAAGGTGAGTTTGGATTCAAACCGGTTCTTTCAATCGACCTTGGAAAGACATATGCAGGAAAGTATGCTAACCTTTACTATTACAATACAAAGACAAAGGCTCTTGAGGGTCAGATGTCTGTAAAGATTGCAGATGATGGTTCAGCATTACTTAAATTCACTCATGCATCTGATTACGTTATTTCTATAACAGATCAGGCTGCTATTGATAACAAAAAAGCAGCTCCAAAGAGTGGTGATGACAATGAAGCAGCTACATATGTATGCTTACTTGGACTCGCAATGGTAGCAATCACAGCAGCTACATATCGCAAGAAAAGAGCTTGCAAATAAAACAGCTTTTAAACTAAACATTTTATAAACCTCTTAGATGCCGCACCTTCGGGTGCGGCATTTTGCTATAAATTGGGAAAGAAGTCGTATTGCTATCATCATGTTAAATACATTATAATAAGAAGAAAACAGCTAAGGCTGTCAAGGAGAACAATATGAAAAGTACAGCGTTTGATATGGCTATGATGGCATACAGACAAAATGATATGGAGGGAGCATTCCGTCAATTTCTGCCACTGGCAGAGACTGGCGATGCAGATGCCATGAATATGGCTGCAAATATGTTTGAAAGAGGCCAGGCACTTACCGAGATCCCGGGCGAGCAGTGTTTTGGTGGAAGAAAGCGGTGGAGCTTGGAAATGTGGATGCACTTGCCGATTACGGACAGTATCTTGTCACTACCTTTTTTGATGGTAAGGAGCAGAAGCTTGGAGCAGGGTATCTGGTTACTGCGACGGAGCGTGGCAACAACAGGGCGGGAGAGAGCCTTGTGGAGTTTGCCCTTAAAAATAACGATGCCGGAGCCAAAGTATACAGGACAGCAGCCGATTACTGCGACAGGGCTATTGACGCTGCGACAGATTCATATCTTCGCACACAGTATGTGCAGAAAAGGGGTATGCTTAAATATAAGCTCAGACAGCACAGACTTGGAAACAATTATGTATATCTGGCAGCGGTATTTTCGGCGATAGGAGCAGTATTTCTCATGATTGCATCAGTGGATTTGTTTCTTGAGCTGCATATGGAGTATTGCGATATGTTTAAGCTGTTTTCGTATAGTAAAATGATACCATGGGAGGCTGATATAGCGATGTTCTTTGGTGCGATGCTTTTATTCACGCTTGGCAAGGTGACAAATAAGCTTCATGTGGCGAGCTTTTTGCAGCTTCTTGCATCTGTATTTGCAGTGGCAGTTGTTGCCATGCACTTTATCTGTGTGATAAATGATGGCAGGGTGTGGTATGACAAGCTGCTGTGGTATGTGGTGCTTGTTGTCATTCCGCTTATGCTCGGAAAGCTGTTGGGTGAGATTCTGAGAAAGATTATTGGCATACAGTAAATAATATTTAGATATGTAACCGGAGGAGAATGAACATGACTCTGCAACAATTAAAATACGTGGTGACAGTGGCAGAATGCGGCAATATAACAGAGGCTGCAAAGCAGCTTTTTGTCTCGCAGCCCACTGTGACCAGCGCTATACATGACCTGGAAAAAGAGATGCAGATAGTTATTTTCATCAGGACAAACAAGGGAGTGATACTATCAGAAGATGGTGAGAGATTTCTCGGTCATGCCAGACAGGTGCTCGAGCAGGTAGATCTCATA
>ENA-OQEB01000263-OQEB01000263.1-human-gut-metagenome-genome-assembly--contig:-NODE-263-length-22398-cov-2.091464_pt1 | contig 22398 bp, 23 predicted proteins | sample MGYA00242787_ERZ504619 | MGnify/ENA primary metagenome ERZ504619 (study PRJEB26092, sample SAMD00036317) | human gut metagenome | host: Homo sapiens | study: EMG produced TPA metagenomics assembly of... | reverse complement strand
GGCTCAACCTCATATAGAAAGAAGAACTATGGTAAAAGTCATCACATACGGCACCTACGACCTCTTGCATTATGGTCACATACGTCTCCTGGAGCGCGCCAAGGCTCTGGGCGATTACCTCATCGTGGGCGTAACCTCAGATACCTTCGACCGTGAGCGAGGCAAGATCAATGTACAGCAATCGCTCATGGAGCGCATCGAGCAGTGAGAGCCACGGGCATAGCCGATGAAATCATCATAGAGGAATACGAGGGACAGAAGATAGATGACATCAAGCGATATGATGTAGATATCTTTACCGTAGGTTCCGACTGGAAGGGCAAGTTTGATTATCTCAATGCCTACTGCAAGGTGGTATACCTAGACCGCACCAGCGGCATCTCCAGCACCGAGATACGTAGCGAGCAGCAGGCAGTGCGACTGGGCTTGGTGGGCGAATCGCCTATCCTCAACAAGATAGAGCGGGAAAGCCAATATGTCAATGGATTGGAGGCTGGCAAGGTGTTCAGCCTCAACGACAAGTATCTATCAGCCACATTGAAAGCCGAGGACAAGAAAGCCTCTTCTTATCAAGACTTGCTCAAGCAGAGCGATGCCCTCTACGTCATCTCTGCCCCAGAGAAACATTATGCCCAAATCAAGGAAGCACTAGAGCAAGGCAAACACGTATTGTGCGAATCGCCTATCACCATGAATGTGGGTGAATGGGAAAAGCTGAAGCAGATAGCCAAGGCTCAGAACGTGGTATTGATGGATGGCATCAAGACAGCCTATTCCGTGGCATATTATCGTCTATTGCTCCTTGCGAAGGGCGGCATCATCGGCGACATCGTGTCGGTGGATGCCACTTGTACCAGTCTAGTAGACTTCGACCCTACGCAAGACTCCAAGAAGAGTCTCTACGAGTGGAACAGCATCTGCGCCTGGGGACCAACCGCCCTCCTGCCCATCTTCCAACTCTTGGGCACCGACTATGTGAGCAAGCAGATAGCCACCCACTTCCTCGACAAGTCCAAGCGCTATGATGCCTTTACCAAGATTAGCCTCCTCTATCCGCATGCTGTAGCCTCACTCAAAGTGGGACAAGGAGTAAAGTCGGAAGGCGAGCTCATCATCTCGGGCACCAAGGGCTACATCTACGTGCCAGCCCATGGTGGAAGACAGATTACTTTGAGGTAAGATACGAGAACCCGCAGAACAACAAGCGTTACTTCTACCAACTAGATGGCGAAGGTCTGCGCTACGAGCTTCTCTCCTTCCTAAAAGCCATCCGCACCGGCAAGGACTTCTCTTACGTAAGCGATAACATCTCTAAAGAAATCATCCAGATCATCTCCGACTTCGAAGAGAGAAAGGATATGGTGATGATATAATAGAAAAAAGCTCAATGACTCCAATCAGAGAATCATTGAGCTTTTGTGCTTAATATATCATTCTATTTTTCTTCGTCCTAAAACTATCGGCAAGAACTTCTTTACTATCAATATCAAAGGATAAAAGGCAATTAAAACCACGGCGGAGCTCAAAGCCATTCGGAAGTCGCCCATATAAATTCCGAACTCTTGATGCCCTATCTATTTCAGCAAAGGATGAAGCAACTCACGATGAAATACTAAAATGAGTATTGTACCTGATGATATGACACGCAGCAATTTATTACTATATCCATCAAACAGAAGCGACAATCCCAGTATAGCCGCACTTCCGCACAATGCAGCAACGATAAATAATAACAAGCTATCACCATACATATTCATATACATCTTAACCTGACCATTATACCACTAACGACATATACCATAACAAATAACAGCAATACACATACTAATAAGCGACATCTTTCGCTTATAGATTTAGGCAAACAAATCTGTTCTATCTGCATCTGCGACAAATATCTTCCTAAAATAAAATACGGAAATGCCAACATACTATCAGCCAAAGCCCATCGTAATTCTATATGAAAGACATCATTATACAACCATGCTCCTAATAGCGATAATATACCCAATATCACATTACCTCGCCTATCTAGACACTGATAACAAAGTTTTATGATAATCAAGGAAAAGACAAACCACAAATTGCTACAACCAGGCATATCATTCAAAGAATGGAAGCCACCCAATACGGCTATAACAGAATATACCCATTGTCCATCAGCAAGATGTTTGATTGCCCCACCCATAACCTTGATAAAAGCCAATATATAATTAAGGTATAACCAAACTATGCAAAGTTTTATGCCAACAAACTTTGACTGTAGGCTCTTTTTTACACAAATAACCGGATATCAAAAAGAACACTGGTACATTAAAAGCATACACAAATTAGTCATTGTTTCTGGGAAACAATGACCATATATAATGAAAAACATACCTAGACTTAGCCCAATCTACCAGTTTTTTCTCTGTTGCATCATTCTATAAGCCTTAATTTTTCATTAAGTTATTACCACAAAACAGATTGATGAGTTTCATCTTGAGCTTGAAGAGACCACGCATCACGGTATAATTCCAAAAGTTATGGATGTCCTCAGATGAATGGCAAGGCTCCAGCGTTACCTCTTGCTTTTCGGCATTAGGATTCAGTGTATCGCAGAGAGAGGCGATATATTCAAACATATTGTACTTGTCCAAAACCAAGCGCTTGCTCTCTGCTATGGCAGCCTGAGATTTCTCAAAGGTATCCTCGGCTATGACCTTGTCTATGATGGCAATGGTCTTGTCGAAGTCATTGATGTCTATTCGAGTCAGACTATCCTTAGGGAAATAATCTTCCACATTGGTACAGCCATAATAGAGCGGATAAGCATCGCAGAGATATGTATCAGAAAGCTTCTCTGTCCAATAATAATCTTGCGAGGAATTCTCTATCACGATGTGATACTTGTAGGGAGCCAATACATCCCACTTATCGTCAAAGTCCTGGAAGCCACGACCAAAAACATCTAGCTTATCTCCATAATACTCCTTCAAACGCTCCACAAACTTGATGCGCTTGATATGACGCTGGTGAAAGCCTTGTTGCTCGTTATCACCGAGATGAGTTTCTCCTTCTTGGCAGATTTGCCAGTCTTGAAGCATTGTAATCCTTCGTATATTCACAATGCCCGTTCTTGTCTTCTGTATAGCCTACAAACCATGGCAAGATAGCTGGACCAAAGTGCACGTTGGGATGCTTGGTCTTCTCCTGGCAAGTGCATACCATACCAACTGCTTCAGATAGTTCTTAGGATAGACTAAGATGGAACGTGGCTCAGTAGTGAGCATGATGGTATTTTCAGGTGCCACATGGCAAGAGGCAGTCTGTCTCAATCCCTTTCCCTGTACCACCCAGAAATCTGGATCCTCTATGTCCTCATCAATATAAAACTTATATCGTCCATCTAGCGAAACCAAAGAGTCGTCCTTGGTCTGTCGATGCATGATGGTGCCTAGCGAGGCTCTGTATGGTGTAAGCTTAACTTTGTACATATTTTATATCACACTACGATTGTCATTAATTCTTTTGCAGAGTTATCTTATTGTCTCCTAGTGTGCAAATGTACGAAAAAAAATCGAAACAGAGCAATAAAAAGAAGGGAAATGTGATATTTACATATAATTTCTCCTATGCTCCATCAACTTGCTTACGGCTGCAAACTGGTAGATGCTTCATAACAGGCACAGACCAATCCTGCCCTGCCGTCTCGGAATCCACCCTTCTGCACGTATGCCCTGAAGAAGCGAACCAATGGGCGATAAAACAATGCCAGCGTACCATAATGCTTGTTCTTTTTCTTCTCCACCTCGTTCTCGGTATATTGATTGATCTTGCCGATGCGACACTGCACGCTGCCATCGGCTAGATGATTGAGTGCCAAGTCTTTCCTCTCGGCAGGAATTTTCTCCACCTTGCCTTCTATTGTATGGATCGGCATGGATGATAGGAGGCCAATAGGTACCCTGCTTGATAAAGAAGCGCAACTGATAATCGGGATAGAAACAATGCATAAACTTGCCCATGAAGTAACTCTTTCTTGGGATATACAATCCCTGAGGGGCTCCCTGTTCGCGGATGAGTCCATACAGATAATCGTGCAATTCGGGCGATACCACCTCATCGGCATCTACCACGAGTATCCACTTAGAGGTAGCGGCATCGATGGCAGTCTGCCTAGCTGGCTCGCAGATAGAAAAGTCCTTTCGCGGAAAATGCACTATCTTGCAACCATGACACTGGCTATAGCAAGGTATCATCCTGGCTATCCATATCGCAAACCACAATCTCATCAAAGTCCTTTACAGCCTCTAGCACCTCATCCAGATGCTGGGCTGCATTATAAGTATTAATGACTACCGAAATCTTGTCCTCGTTATTACAGTTCATATCTTTCCGTACAAAAATATATCTTATAAATACTTCACTATTCCATTATCACATCTATCTCGCTGCTCTGCTATCACTTGCTGCAACACCTGATTGTGATACTCTTCATTGTTTTTGGAAGCTTCTGGATGGTGCAGATGATACATGATGCCACCCATCTTGAGTGCCTTCTTCCTGATGCCAGCGAAATGTAGGCGATAGGCAAACTCGCCATCCTCATGTCCCCATTGCAGCAGGTCTTCATTATAGCCGTTCACCCGGATGGCATCTGCCTTCCAGTAAGCCATGTTGCAACCTCTGAGATGGTTGATGCGGCGAGCATAGCGCAAGGCTAGATAATGACGAAGCCAACTGGAGCGAAAACTATTGGCTACCGATGAGAGGGGCATCTGATGCAAAGACAGCCTAGCCTCCTCATCTTGTAGCAATCGCTGCGAGATAGGAGCTGCCAACTTGACTCGGCTTCCACATACGAAACAGCCCTTCTGCGCCACATCCACATGGTCGGCAATGAAATGAGAATCCAAGATGACATCGCCATCTACCTGAATGATATAGTCGCCCTTGGCTCGGGCTATGGCTTTATTGAGGATAGAGGTTCGGCGGAATCCCTTGTCCTCTTGCCATACATGCACGATAGGCACGGGCGATGACTGGGCGTAGCTCTCTATGAGTTGTCGGGTCTTATCCGTAGAGCCATCATCGCCTATCACTATCTCGCTAGGCAGCATCGACTGATGGAGAGCGCTATCCAGCACCCTCTTCAATGCCTCGGGCCAATTATACGTAATAATCATCAATGTAACTTGCATATCTCAACTTTTATTATCGTTTTCTGTCTTTAAAACATATATATAACGAGAACCTTGCGTATAAGCCCCATAAAAAGTATTTGTTTTATTATATTTTAACAAGCAGCAATGCAAGAAGATGGAGGAAAAAGAGTTATTAATATGTAACAAAAAAGTAAAACATAAGATACACGATGAATCAGAAACTATTGAAGAGCCAGACGATCATGGCTATTTGTATTCTAATCTTGTCTATCATTCCGCTGATGGCAATGGGTCCTTACCTGCACCAATTCGCTGATGACTACGTATTTGGAGCTCCCGTTTACAAGGCGTGGAATGCCACCCATTCTCTCGCAGCCTGCATTCAGGCAGCCTGGGGAGAGTCCATGCGCATCTATCACTCTTGGCAGGGCACGTATTCAGCCTGCTTCCTGATGGCGATGCAACCGGGCATCTTTGGCAAGTATTGGCTAGTGCCCATTCTGCTGTTAGGCAGCCTCATCGCCTCTACCTATACCTTGGGATATATGGTAATGAGGAGATTGCTGCACGTGGGCAAGATGGAATATGCCTTTGTATCTACGCTCTTCGTGCTGATGACCATCCAGTTTCTGTGGTCTTACTATGATGCGTTTTTCTGGTATAATGGTGCGATGTACTATACCTTATATTATAGTATCTCCCTGTTTCTTGCCTCCCTGCTCATAGCATACCACTTGTCACATTCCGTCTTCGCCAAGATGATCATGGCTATCATCTCGATAGCACTCGCCATCTTCATAGCTGGTGGCAACTTTGTTACGGGACTTGGTATGCCTGCCATTCTCTTCGCAGCCATTATCTGGATGAAGTTGGAGCGCAAGAAGTGGCCAGTTTTCCCTATCTTCCTTCTTCTCATCTATGGGGGGGCATTCGCTTTCAGCGTGTTTGCACCGGGCAATGCCGTGCGCCAAGCCACGGTAACGAGCCATCAATGTGGTGGCAGCCTTCTTTATGGCGATAGGCAAGAGCGTGGAATTCTTGCTGACGCCATCGGTATCATGGAGATATTGGTGCTTACGATATTGGCTCCAGTATTGGCACGCATGGCAAAGGCATCTCGATTTAAGTTTTCTCATCCATGGATATGCCTCCTGGTATCGTTCTTGCTCTATAGTGCATTCGCCTTCCCTAATAGTTATGCCATGGGATCAAAGGGTGCCAACAGAGTGCTCAATGTATACTTCTACGTACATCTGTGGATGGTTTGCTTCAATATCTACTATCTCTCTGGTGCCTTGCAGCGCAATGCCGTGGCCCAAGAACCTGTGAGCGTGGCTCTGATGAATCTCATCCATGCCATCAAGCAGAAGTATGCCAAGTATCTGAAATGGACCCCAGCTTACTATTGTCTGGTGCTCGTGCTGTCTATCACTGCCAAGCCTACTAGCACCAATCGTACCTTTACCCTGCTCAGAAAGGGATTGGTACAGAAGCTGGACCAACAGGTGAAGCAGCGAGAAGCTTACATTCTGAAGAGCAAGGCAGACAATCTGGTGCTGCAACCACTCACCGTGAAGATGCCATCCGATGCCTATCATGACATCACCATCTATCCTGGCTACTGGATAAACCGTGGCATGGCCAACTATTATGACAAGAAGACGGTTGTGGCTTTGCCATACGACGACCCAGACGAGTCGCCTTACGAGCTTCTGAAGCGATGCCGTGAGGAGGTAGGTCCTGGCGGCATGACGTTTATCGAAGGCAAATAAGTTATCGCTTGAATGGATGGGTGATGGCCTTGCGGCGCTTCCAGTTGCGGTCATGTACTATCTTGGCGTCCACGAATCGCTGCACCATGTCCTCACCATTCCGCGAGCCTTGACGTATTCGCGAGCACGTATTCGAAGACATCCATTCTGCCCGTGAATCTCGTCAGGTTCTCCATACACTCAGCCAGCGGTGGATAGCCGGTATAGAAGTCCATGCGGTTGATGTCGATGAGCGAGAATGTATAGCTGCCATCGGCTTGAAGTTGATACAAGACATTTGCCACTATTCAAGTCGATGTCGATGATGCCCTGCTGGTGGAGCTGTGCCACGAAGCGGGCATAGTCAGCTGCCAAGGCGTGGTTAAACTCCTCGATGTCATTGAGTTGTTCGGAGATAGGGTGACTGTCATCCACAGCTGATATGAAGTAGCAATAGTCTATGAGTCCCTTCTCTCGCAGTTCGATATAGCCATAAGGCTCCGGAGTAGCAAATCCTCTGCGCTGCAATTCCAGCGCATTCTCATAGGCACGGCAAGCCTTGGTGGAGCGGAAGAAGCTGTAGCCTATCTTCTGGAAGATGTTAGGGCGCTTATATCGCTTCACGACAACGGTCATGTCTCCCTCGCTCGTAGGCACCAAGAAGCTCTTGATCACATTCCTGCCTCGGAACACGACATTCCCTTCCTGCTCGAACACTTCCGGTAAGCGTTCGATGAAACTGCCCAACTGGCTATATCTTGGATTTATCTTTATTTTTTTCTTCATTTTCTTGTTCTAAGCTTATCTGACTTTGCAAATTTACGAAAAATATTGGAACAATGCAATAAAAAGAGGGAAAACATTGCTTATCTTGTGATTTTTAGCTACCTTTGCTGCCAGATTGCAAACACGAATCATATTACAACAATGAAGATATTAGTCATCAGATTTAGACAGATGAGCGATGCCATCATCCTTCTGCTGGCGATCCAAGCGCTGACCGAACATCTCCATCTGCATGGCTAGCACATAGTCTGCCACGCAAGGGCGAGCTGGCGCTTAGCCTCCAGCCAATCGCAGAATTCCTCACGCATCTGGGGCATATCCACCACTCCATGGCTGGTCTCTAGGAGTCGCACTGCCTTCTGGATGTTCTCTTTCTCCTCGTCAGTGTAACCGTGGCGCTGAGTGAGAGGGGCAAAGGAGGTATCGGGCATCTTGGCTAGCATCATGCGAGAAGATGAGCCATCCTCGATGTTGTCGTCAGAGAAGAACTTCTGGAAGATGTTGGGGGTGCAGCATCCCGTGAAGTTGACCTGAGCCTTAGCCAATCCACTGGTGGCGGTGATGTAATCACGGCTCACCAAGCTGTGGTCGAACGACTTGCACTAGCCTTAGAAGCCATCAAATTACTTACTTCCAAATTGTTAAATGTCTCCATGCTTACTTTAGTTTTTTATGATTAATTAATAATGTGGTTATTTCGGCGTCAAATATACAAAATATTTTTGAAACCACCAAATTTTGGCCTGCAATATCAAGTTAAACGGAGTTAAGTTCTAGAGAAATTGTGTTAAAAATCCTAACTCATAGTTTATCACCCGTAACTCATAGTTTTCTTTCCCAAGACTCATAGCTTTATGAAGAACAACTCCCAGCATTTCTTGCTGAAAAAATAAGGTGTGAGAAAAAAACATGGGACAAATTGAATTTGTCCATATATTTTTTTAATTTTTTCTCATTATGATAAGTTTCATAAATAATCAGCTCATTTATAGCCACTTTCGTGCTTATTTTATAATTTTGCACCCATGAAACAGATTATTCATAGACTATTCCCACCTACGCTGTGGAACAGAGAGACGACAACCCTCTGCTTGCGCCTTCGGAAAACTCATATTGTTTGACATCATCTGGTGCCTACAGACCACCTTCACCTCGTTCTCGCTGCCCGAGGTGTATGTCAACTCTATCTTGGTAGCACTCATCCTGCTCCTGCCCCTGATGCTCACGGGCAAGAAATGGACGGAATATCTGCTGCTCTTCATCGTGGACGGACTGCTGATAAGCAATCTGATGTATAGCCGCACCTACAATTCGGCAATCCCCCTGGAGAGCTATCTGCTGGCAGGCAACCTGAGCGACTTCACCGCCAGCGTCATAGACTCCATGCGACTCATCGACATCCTGCTGCCGCTATCCACCATCGCCAGCATCCTATATATATATAATAAGGTAAAAAAACAGCAGGCAGGAAAGGCGTCAATAGCCCAGACATCCCAAGCTAGCTATAGACTGCGGCTCAAGCAATACCTCTGCACCCTGCTCGTGGCTCTGCTTCTTTCTTCAGGACTCTTTGCCCTGAGGGGTGGATGGGAGAAGGCTTTCAATCAGCTAGATAGCGCCAACATGTACACCTGCAAGGTGCCTATGTATACCATCTTTGGCAATTTGCTGCACGAAGCCACTGAGCAGAAATCCGCCTTCACCCCTCAGATGAAGACAGAGATAGCAGCATGGAAGAGCCAGCAGCCCGCCTATCAGCCACTGCCAGATAGCATAGCTAGGAAGAAGACTCTGGTGGTCATCTTCTGCGAATCATTGGAGAGTTGGGTTATCAACAGAAAGGTGGAGGGCAAGGAAATCACTCCTAACCTCAATGCTGCCATTGCCGATAGCCATACGCTCTATGCCCCCCACGTGCTCACTCAGGTGAAGGGCGGCAGAAGCATCGATGGTCAGCTCTTGGTAAATGCCGGCATCCTGCCACTGATGAGTGGTTGCTATGCCATGCAGTTTCCTTACACCCACTATCCTTCACTCTGTAAGGCAATGAAGGAAGAGCACCCAGAGCTGAAATCTTACCTGATGACGGTGGACAAGCCTATCACCTGGAACCAATCGGTGGTGGCAGAAGACTTCGGCATACAGCAGATGTTCTTCAACGACAGCTGGAAAAACGACGAGAAAGTGGGTAGCCGAAAGAAGCTGGGCGACGTTCCTTCATGAAGCAAATAGTGGCTAAGCTGAAGACGGGCAGCATCATGAAGCCAGGCGAAAGCAACTACCTGCAGATAGTTACCTACTCTGGGCACAACCCATTTATCCTGCCCGACCATCTGAAGCGCATCCACTTCAAGGGCGATTATCCCGAGAAGATGCGCGACTTCATGACCATGGCCAATTATACCGACCACGGACTGGGCCTCCTGCTCCGCTATCTGAAGAGCCGACCAGACTACAAAGACATGATGATAGTGCTCATCGGCGACCACGAGGGTCTTGCAGCCGACCGCAAGCCTATCTGTGCTTCGCCAGCCGCCAAGGGCATCGTGAGCGACAAGCAGTTTACGCCATTCATCGTGGTCAATGCTCCTGTGGGGGGTATATATAATAAGGTGATGGGACAGATAGACCAATATCCTACCATCCTCAACATGATGCATCTGGACCGCTACGAGTGGAAGGGCATGGGACAGAGCATTCTTGACCCAAAGAAATATCCTGCCGCCGTGGGCTCAGACAATATGAACGTGGAGACATCGGCATCGGTGCCAAGCCAAGAGATAGAGCGATTAACCAAGGCTCATCGCATCTCAGATCTCCTAATCAGATACGACAAGATAATCAAACATTAAAATACAAATGCTGATGCTAGAGATTAGCATCAGCCATTTATCATTCAATGCTGTCGGCGCTCTATATACTCAGCCGCCTGAATATTGGAGAAGACATAGTTGCGCAAATCTCGGAACTTAGCCTCTTGTTTCGATTCCTTCAACTCGCCATCGGGCTGCACATCATAGCAGAAACTGCGATGCATCGACGGATTGTAGATATAGCAACGCTTAGCATCGCGAGCCACGATCTGATTGTCGGCAGAATAGAACACCATAGGACGTTGCTGCTTGAGCAAGTCTACGCCAAAGCCCTCATACTCATAGTTGAGATGCATCAGCCCCAAGAGCGTAGGCATCACGTCTACCTGCATGCCCAGTCCAACATACTGCTGCTGTGGAACGCCCGGACCAAAGATGATGAGCGGTATGTGATTATATGACTGAGGCAGTTCGCCCTCGCTCTGTCCCACCAGTTTGCCATGGTCTGCCTGAATCACGAAGATAGTGTTCTTATACCAAGGCTCTCGGCTTGCCTTCTTCAAGAAGTCGCCTATCGCCCAGTCGGCATATTCCACTATCTGCGTCTCTTTCTCCTTAGTCTTTGGCTTGAAGAAATCAGGTATCACGTATGGCGGATGATTGCTCACAGTGAGAATGGTAGCATAAAAGGTTTGCCTTTCTTCGCTTCTGATTGATGGTATTGAGGGCATAGTTCATCTCAAAATGATCGCTCACTCCAAAGCTGTTCACCACCTCGCTCTTAGGATAATTCTCCTGCGAGTAGATGTCGTCATAGCCATTGGTAGAGAAGAATGCCTTCATGTTGTCATACTGCGCCTCGTGAGTCATAAAGAACATATTCTCATAGCCATACTGCTTCAACACTGTGGCGATACCCTTGCGACGAGGGGTGACCGTGCCCTTCATCAAGTTGCGAAACATCAGGGCTGGGAAGCTATAGAGCGTAGCCGTCATGCCATGATTGGTATGGATGCCGGCACTATAGAAGTGGGTAAAGGCAAGGGAATGAAGATAGAGCGAATCGAGCGTAGGAGTGAGTGGCTGCTGATTGCCAAAGGTGCCCAGCAGACTGGCCGACATCGACTCCATCAATATCACCACCACGTTAGGGTGATTACCCTTGGATAAAGCCACTTTATTGCCCACACTCTTCACAGTAGAATCATTCACCACCTCTCGCTTCAGAATGTTCAGACTGTCTACCTGTCCCTCCAAACCAAGCCATTGGCGCGTATTGGAGATAGCCTCAGCGTATGGCATCAGATGCAGTTCCTTGTTCTCCTTGCGCATATCATCGAGTGCAGAGGTAAGCAGATTGAAGGCAGGATTGATGCCCAGCTGATTGAGGAAGGAATCCTCGCAATAGTAAGACTGGCTCACCTTGATGGGATTATAACCCATTCTGCACGGATGCCAAAGAGGCACAAACCGATGACTGCCAATGTCATCACCAATCGCTCAGCCACTGGCAATGGGCGCAAGCCCTCACTTCTCTCGCAAAGCGAAGGGGCAAAACGACGGCGCAAACGAACAAGCGCATAGACGAAAGCCCCCGTCAGGACAAAGTATAAGGCGATGTATAGCCAATAGGAAGATTCCTGTAAGAGCATGCCCGATGTGGTGGATACATAGCCAAACCACCCAAAGATGCTGGAGTTGATATTCTTGAAGAAATACTGGAAATAAGGCGTATTGGCTGCCGAAGGCATAAAGGCGATGGCAAACCACACGGCATACCAAATGCTGATGCCTCGCAACAACCGACGATGACACCACCCTAAGCTCAAGGCTATCAGGAGTACTGCCATAGGAAGCACGGAGACATAACAAGCTATGACATTGTCGAACCACACACCCTTGACGAAAGCCATCAAGCGACTAGCCTGCTGGTCTACTATCATGCCATGGAGCGACATATACTCCACCAACCTGAACAAACTCATCACCACCAGTGCCAATACATGCACTGAGAGGAGATAACCCAAAGCTCTAAAATATCGTTTCATTTTATCCAATACATTAAAAATCGAGTGCAAAGTTAACAATTATATCCTAAAATAAAGCAATAAAAAGGTTGATTTATCTTAATCTTCAGTAATTATACAATTTTTATATGTAACTTTGCAGCCAAAAAGAAAACTATACAAGCAATATGGACAATAAATATAAGAAAGTATTCTGGTGCATCACCCTCCTGAGTATCGTGATGCTGATACCATTCCTGGGACTCACCGACTTCAATACCAAGGGCGAGCCACGCGAGGCTGTGGTAGCCTACACCATGCTGGAGCATGGCAACTGGATATTGCCTATCAACAATGGAGGCGATATCCCCTATAAGCCACCTTTCTTCCATTGGTGCATCGCCTTCTTCAGCCTGCTCATGGGGCATGTCAATGAGTTTACCTCTCGTCTGCCGTCTGCCATCTCCCTGATATTGATGGTGATGGGCGGTTTTTGCCTTCTATGCCAAGCGCAAGGACGTAAGGACTAGCCTCATCACAGCCATCCTCACCCTCACAGCCTTCGAGGTGCATCGTGCGGGTGTCAACTGCCGTGTGGATATGGTGAATACCGCCTTCATGGTGGGCGCCATGTATCTGCTGTATCGCTGGTGGGAGAGGGGCAAGCACCAGTTGCCTTGGCTCGCCATCCTCTGCATGAGTGGCGCCACGCTGACCAAGGGTCCCGTGGGCATCATCCTGCCTTGCTTTGTGATGGGCGTGTTCATGCTCACCCAGCGAGAGAACTTCTGGGGCATCGTATGGCGCATGGCTGTTACAGCCGTATTGTCGCTCATCATTCCTCTATGTTGGTATTATACCGCTTATCTGCAGGGAGGCGATGAGTTCCTGCGTCTGGTCAAGGAAGAGAACATAGACCGATTCATGGGCAAGATGGCGTATGAATCGCACGAGAACCCTGCTTGGTACAATCTGCTCACCCTCATCACGGGTTGGCTGCCTTATACCTTATTATTATTGTTCTCGCTCTTCATCTTGCCTTGGAAGAAATTTGGCAAGAGCCAGTTGATGGAGAACATCAAGAAGGCTACCCCACTGCAGGTGTTCACCTGGCTTGCCTTCCTGCTGGTGCTCTTCTTCTATTGCATCCCTAAGAGCAAGCGCAGCGTCTACTTGCTGCCTTGCTATCCATTCATGGCTTATCTCATAGCCGAATACATCGTATGGATGATGAGAGAGAAGATGGGCGCGCTCAAGGTATATGCCTGGGTGATAGCCATACTCACGCTTATCCTCAACATAGCCCTGCTAGCCGTGAAATGGGGATGGTGCCCGACAGCATCTTCCATGGCAAGCATGCCGCCGACAATATCGTCATGCTCCATGCACTGAGAGACTACGACATGCTCATGCCTAAGAGCATCTTTATCGTACTCACCCTCTTCGGTGTATACTATATCTTCAGGGCGTTAAGAAAGAAGGAAGCCTGGGACATCACCTCCTCCACCCTGCTCACCGTGGTGAGCCTCTTCCTGATGCTCGACTCTTGCTTGCAGCTCCCGTGCTCAACACCAAGGCAGACAAGCAGCTGGCACCTGTGATAGAGAAGAAGTTTGATACCAACAAGCTCTATTCATATATGTCGGTGGATATGCTCCACTTCTTCAGCCTCAACTTCTATCTGGGCGACAAGATACAGCAGTTTGACAAGGTGATGCCAAGCGATGGCGTACTGATGATACCAGAGGAAGACATACCGGACTTCCAGAAGAAACTGGGCAAGGGCTATGTATTCCAGAAAGTTTGGGAAGTAGAGAAAACGGTAGAATGGCACAAGCCAGTAGGCTTCTACCGCTTCCATAAATAAACAAAAAAAGAATGCGGCGTGTCAAGAAAAGCCTTCTGACAACCGCCGCATTCTTTATTATATTCGTCCTTCGAAGATATCATACTCTTTCTTCTATAAAGTATCTAGGCGACGCTTCACCTCGGTATATATCTTGCCGATGTATACGCCCGTGATGCCCACACCCGTGGTAATGATGCCACCGATGAACCAAAGGGACACGAGCATGGAAGTCCAACCATGGATGGTATTGCCCTGGAAATGCTCTACCAAGGCAAAGATAATCATCGCTACGGCAACCAACGTCATCGCCAAACCCATGAAGGTGATAAACTTCAAGGGAGCTACGGAGAATGAGGTGATACCATCTATGCTAAAGCTGAGCATCTTGGTGAGCGGATACTTGCTCTCGCCCGCCTCGCGAGCCTTACGGTCATAATAGACAAAGCCCTCACGGAAGCCCAACTGTCGAACGATGGCACGCAAGAAGAGATTGCGCTCAGGATATTGCATCAGCGCCTTCAGGGTGCGATTGGTCATCATGCGGAAGTCGGCATGATTGTATACCACCTCCTTGTCCACGCTGCGCATCAACTTATAGAAAGCCTGTGCCGTGAATCGCTTGAAGAAGGTATCCGTCTTGCGCTCCTTGCGCACACCATAGATGATGTCCTTGCCTTCCTGCACTTGGCGCACCATATCCACGATGACATTCTCATCATCCTGCAAGTCGGCATCTATGCTCACCATCGCATCGCAATGGTCTATCGCTGCCTCCATGCCTGCCCAGAGCGCATTCTGATGTCCACGGTTGTGCGATAGCTTGATGCCATGCACATAGCTATGCTGCTTGGCAGCCTCTGCAATCATCTGCCAAGTATGGTCACGACTACCATCATCCACCAAGAGCAATCCGGTGTCGGCATCCGTCTCCTGCTTTATCTTCTTTGTCAGATTGCCCAAGACATCAAGAGTCTTTGGCAACACCTCTTCCTCGTTATAACAAGGGATTACGATCAATATCTTCATGTTTGCACTTTTACTTTATCGATTGCTTCATTCGCATCATTACTTACTTATTAGCTTATGGTTTGCAAAGTTAATCTCTTTTTTTGTATTATCCAAATATGTGAGCCACTATTTTTCGCTACCACTTCCATTTCAGTTGTATCTCCAGATCTGTTTGCGAAGAACCGACTATTTCTTGATAGCCCGATGAGATGTGGTCGCGGTCGAAATAATCAGTGATACCCAGCTTGGTTATCAAGAGCAGATGACGTCCTATCTCCGAACGAGCCACCAAGCATAGCGCATACCCTCGCCATAATAATTGCCAAAACTCATCTGATAGAGCAATCCCGGCTCATAAACAAAGATGCGGCTTTCATAATCAGAGGTATGGAAATAACCCAAGCTACCAGCCAGCCTCAACCATCGCCACTGATAGCCCAAGTTCTCACTCACCATATATCCCTGGCTGCGCTCCTCCTTCTGGCTCATCACATAGTCTAGACTGGTGCGAGCATTCCAGTTCTTCCTCTGCATACTGACATAGCATCGGCAACGATCCGTGCGAGTGCCAGCCGCTCCTTGTAGCGAAGTCGCGCCCCCAGGGTATAGTATCGAGAGGGCTGATAGAGAATGTTCACCTGACTGTCCCAACTCTGGGTGCTCGTCTTGGTCTGATACTTGGGCCAGGCAAAATGAGCAAAATCACTATAGGCAAATATGCTCCAACGCCGAGCTGGCATCCAATTGAAGCCTAAATACACGCCATTCTCATCTTGCACATCACTGCCTTCGGCAAAAGCATTACTGAAAAGGGAATAATATCGGGCTGAATAAAAACGATGTAAACCTAGTAAGGAAAACTTATCTGAAAAGAGATAAGATACAGAATGGAGCGTAGCGATGGCACCGCAATAGCCCGTGCTGTCTCGCCTGCTATGTTCCAGCGATGGGATATATAACCATAATCGATGCTGGCGTTCCAGAACTTGTCGCCTTCGGGAGCAAATCGCTTATAGAGTTGCGACTTAGTAGGCTTCAGCGGACGAGAGAAAGAGGTAAAGAAAGCCGTAGCTCCCACATGCCATCCGCCCAGGCGATAGTTGATGTGTCCGCCCATCAAGGTATTGGAAGCTACATCCTGACGTCTGATTTCAGACTGCGTGCGATGCAATCCCGTCTTCAAGATGGTCCTGATGGTGCCGTCATCATTGAGCGTGGCATCTATCTGTCGATAAGAAAAGAAGGCGGTGAGGTCCAATCCCCTTAATATAGAATAGGTGGCAACCGCACCCTGTAGATAATTGGATGACGAGCGGGAAGAGTGAACACGGATTTGAGTGGCAGAAGAAGCTGCCAAGGAGGAGAGCACGGAGAGCTTGCCAAAACTGAAGTCATTGTTGAGCACAAGCCCCAATCCCTCGTGCAGTCGGTATCTGCCGAGGGTGATATTCTTCCACCTGCAGTTGCGCACTTGCAGATAGAAGGAATAGAAATCATAACCCAGCTTATTCTTGCCCCCACCAAAAGGCTCGCCCGCATCTTGGGCTCCCAGTAAGCCAAGCTTCACATAGTCGCCATACCTAAACTGATAGCGCACACCATGCTTATACTTATAGCCCGAGTAGCCATTCACATCACCCTTGCGGTCATAGAAGGGTATCTTCACCATGCCCACCAACTCGTGCTTGCCATATCGGGCGATGTTCTGAAGCGTAGGGAAATGACTGACATTCTCTGTCGAAACATACACAAAACTACCCAAGAGTTGGCGTTGCTGCCAACTGATGCTAGGTATCATAGCCAATTCGCCAAGGCTCTTCATTCCTCCATAACGATAGATGTATGCCTGAATGTCCTCCACCTGCTGAGCAGAAAGAAAGGGAAATCTGGATAGTTCTTCACGAGTGGCAGTGTTCAGATTGATGGGATGCTGTGACATTTCCTCCATATCTTCCTCATAATCTTCCCATCTCGTGCTTTCGAAATCCTCCATTTCCGATAAGTCGGCGAGCCAGTATCGCCATGACGATGGCGTGGAGATGGTATCAGGAAGAAGAGGCTGGGCTGATAGCAGAGAGGCAAAAAGAAGTAAGGAGCAACTCATAACGAGCCGCTCCCACAAAAGATGTATTATGGAGGAAAGCCATATCATTTTTTACTTTATATCTGTCCCGATTCCATATTGTATCAAATTTGTCCCGATTCTACTTGTCTCACCACTCTCTCTGTAAGTCGGTCCACTCCATTCGGATCATACTTCTTATTGAGGCTGGCTCCAAAGAGGCTGGCAAAGGCTTGGTAAAAACCTGCTCGGATAGGACCCAGGAAGGCTTGTATCAAGTGATAGGATGAAGAGTTGCACTCACGATACACCAGTTGATGCAGAGCTTGCCCTGTGCATAGGTGAGTTTCTTCATTCTTGGAGTATACTCTTGCTTGATACCTTTTTCCACCAGTTTCATGTGGGCATCCTTTGCCTTCTTGTTAGGCAGGGTTTCCAGATAGTCGCCCGTCTCGATGATAATCTTTCGTACCTCCTTGGCTATCGGAAGCACCTTCTTGATGTTATATACCAATCGGTTGTATGCCATGCGCTCCTTGGCATTCTTAAATTCGGGTTGCGGATATACATACACATTATTAACTTGTACATATTGGATGCTGTCTTTGTCCAACAGCACTTTACCCACTTTCACCATTGGTTCGAAGGTAGGCTTGTCCATGTCGACCTCCCTATCCTCTGGTTTGTCGCCATCCGTCTGCGCCATTCCCTGCATAGATATGCAGAGGAGCATCATCAGCAAAAAGATTATTCTTTGTTTCATCTTTTTATTCTTCCGTATAAAGAACCTGAATAATAGTCTGACCTACAGCCTTCATCACATTCTTGTCAAGATGCGCCATATCGTCGCTCACTGTATGCCAAGTAGGACCAAAACTACTCTGCTGGCAATCAGGATAATAAGCTATGATGTCGATGGTTGGAATCTTAGCCTTCTCATTCACAGGGATATGGTCATCGGTTATCATGCCGCCATCACTCTTAGGGAAGTATGAGCATAGCCTGCCTGGCGAGCCGCACTCCATACCTTCTTGACAATGGCAGAGGCATACTGCATAGACATACCCTCACGATAGAACTTGGCGCCTTGTCCGCTACCATATCGAGCAAGATGCCATAGCGAGGATTGTAGCCATCTGGCTTGTTCTCGCTCCAATACTGAGCACCCAATGCCCAAGTATCGCCATTGTCCTGTACATCTGCCCACTGAGGTGTGCCCCAGTCTTCGGTATCAAAGCATACGAAATCTACTCCTATATTAGGATTCAACTTCTTGTCTGCCTGCAACTGGCGAGCAATCTCCAACATCACAGCCACTCCGCTGGCACCATCATTGGCAGCCATCACAGGCTTGTGCCAGTTGGTGCTATCAGGGTCATTATCTGCCCAAGGGCGACTGTCCCAATGGGCACAGAGCAAGATGCGTGTAGCAGCCTTCGGATTGTAATGGGCGATGATGTTGGTGTTCTTCAATACCGTACCATCATATCCCTTCAGATCGGCCTTCTGAGTTTCCACCTCGCAGCCCATCTGCTTAAACTTCTTCACAATCCATTCGCCACACTGATCATGCGCCTCGCTATTCATGGTACGAGGCCCGAAATCACATTGTGCCGCACAATAGACCATCGCTGAGTCGGCATTAAAGGCAGGACCAACAGGATTCAGCTTCTCAGCCTCCTCCACCTCTTCCGTCTCTGGCGAACTGCTACCATGCTATTCTTATAGCTGATGGCGCCTGCCACGATTCCGGCAGCTACCACCACGCCCAATATCATCTTCATTTTCTTAGTCATTTCTTCTCGTATAAATATTATTGAATCTTCATTTAACAAGAGAATTCTTCACGCTTCGTCCTTCCCTCTTCACTTATCTTACAGCCTGCACTTGTGTCATCACTCTGAGCCAGTTGCCACCCCATATCTTAGCGATGTCTTGCTCGCTATACTTGCGATGGAGCAACTGCAAGGTGAAGTTGATGAGTTCGGAAGAATCGGCAAGTCCACGAATACCGCCATCTCCATCAAAGTCGGTACCTAGACCCACATGATCTATGCCCATCACATCTATGGCATGTTCCAAGTGAGCGATGGCATCCATGATGTCAGCCTCACCCTCCTTGCACAAGAATCCGTGATAAAGCGTGGTCTGAGCCACACCACCACGAGCGGCTAAGGCTCGCATCTGGTCGTCCGTAAGATTGCGAGGCACATCGCAGAGCGCACGACTGCTGCTATGGCTGCACACAATAGGAGTCTGGCTAATCTCCAAGGCATCATAGAAACTCTTCTCGCCAGCATGGCTCAAATCCACCATGATGCCCAGGCGGTTCATCTCCAGAATCACCTTCTCGCCAAAGCTGCTCACACCATTATGGGTATTGCAGCCACGGGCACTATCGCAGATGTCGTTATCACCATTATGACAGAGGGTGATGTATACGATGCCACGCTGGGCGAAATGCTTCAAGTTGGCTAGGTCGTGCTCCAAGGCAAGACCATTCTCTATGCCGAGCATGATGCTCTTTCTGCCCTTTCGCTTATCGCTATATAGATCGGCAGGGGTGCGTGCTATGCTGAGATAAGCATTGTTCTTGCTCACAATCTCCTCTATCTTATCGAAGATGAGATCAGCATACTGCGCTGGTCCCTGCACATCAAACGCCACCTTGCTGCTAAAGCTCTCTCCTATCTTAGGCTGTGCAGGTAAGCCACCATAGTAGTGGCATCCTGATGTCCATCGGTCATCTTATGCAAATCTACCAAGATGCGGGAGTCGCGATGGTCAAAGTGGATGCCTGAGGGAAGAACATCGGGGTATCACAATGGGTGTCGAGCGTCAAGATGCGCTTGTGCAACTGCTTGGCTGCATAGAAGTTGTTGGCTTGGTTTACCAGCCATTGGAATATCTTTCCTCCTTCCTCTTCTAGCCACTCAGGATGCCACTGCACACCGAGTATCTGCTTATACTCATTGCTCTCTATCGCCTCGATGATGCCATCGGCAGACTTAGCATGATGCGCATATGCTTGCCAGGCTCGCTCACTGCCTGATGATGGAAGGAGTTGACCAAAATCTTCTCCTTGCCATATATATTATATAAGGTGGAATCCTTCTTGATCTCCACACTATGGGTAGGCTCCGAACGGTCAGCGTCCTGACTGTGCTTCACCATCTGCTTGATGTCTTGATACACCTTGCCACCCAAGGCTATTGCCAAAGTCTGGATACCACGGCAGATACCCAACATAGGTATCTGGCGATTGAATGCCAAGCGGGTAAGCATCAGTTCGGCAGCATCACGCTCTTGATTAATGTTATGGAGCTTAGGCGAAGGTTCCTCGCCCATCCACAAAGGGTTATGGTCGCCACCCCCCGTCAAGATCAGTCCATCAAGATGTTCCAACGTATTGACCATGACGGTGGCATCAGTCACGGGAGGGATAATGACAGGCGTACCACCTGCCGCTATCACCTGCTTATAATAACGATCGCGAAGCGTAGCATTTATACCCTCATAATTGGCTGTAAGACCAATAATGGGCTGATGCTTCGCTTCAGGAAAAGAAGAGTACGCACCCTTGAGATGCGACTCTAAGTCAAATGTCTCCATTTGTTTGCCTTTCAATAACTATGTTTATTTCTCCAAACAGTGAGAAATCACTTTCAATCAGAGTTTACTCATCCTCCAAGATGACAGGAATCTCACGCTTGATACTTTGTTCCAAAGAAATGAGTGTCTCGGTAGATACCACTCCAGGAATAGCCTGCAACTTGTTGTTGAGCAAGTCCATGAGCTGCTCATTGTCGCGAGCATAAAGCTTGATAAGCATGGTGTAAGAACCTGTGGTGAAATGACACTCCACAATCTCAGGGATATTCTGAAGGCGCTCTACCACCTTCTTATACATGTTACCACGCTCCAGGTTGAGTCCTACGTATGTACATGTAGAATAACCCAGGCTCTTAGGGTTTATATCGAAACCACTACCTGTGATGAAACCATCCTCATCAATCGCTGTACACGCTGATGGATGCTGCACGTGACACGCCACACTCGGCAGCTACGTCCTTGAAAGGTATTCGTGCATTCTTAGAGAGGATGCCGAGAATCTTTCTGTCAAGATTGTCAATTTTCTCCATTTCTTTTTGTTTTATATTGTTTCTTATTCTAAGGTAATTCGTTTATTAACCACTTAGCAAAATTAATAAAAACAATCGAAAACAGACAACAAAATGCACGAATATTTTGCAATATCCGTGCATTTTTGTTGTTTTTTATACTGTTTTTTAACCAAAAAACCTTGGCATTTTGCTACTTTTAGTAGAAAAAATCATACGCTTATCTGATAACCTCGGAAAAAGTAATGATCACGCAAAGGTTTCACCACTTTATCACCCGTCAAAACTATCTGCTGCTTAAGACGGATGTCTTGAGAAGAGGCTCCAATCTTCAGTTCATACGTTCCAGGAGCTATGTTCCATTGACGATTGCCTCGATGAGAATAATAACCAAACTGATCAGTATAGAACTTGATGCATACTCTCTTGGTTTCGCCAGGATTGAGAGAGATGCGGGTAAAGCCCTGCAACTGAATAGGATGAATCTGCTGGTTGCTCTGAGTTGGCGACAGATATACCTGCGCTATCTCATCGGCACGAACCTTACCCGTATTGGTAACCTCAAAGTAGATATTGCTCGACTCTGAAGCCGTAGAGAGCTCCTTAACTGTCTGCAAGTTCTTATAGGCAAAGGTTGTATAGCTCAATCCATAACCGAAAGGCCACTCTACATGGGCATCCTGACGGGTGGAATAATTATAGCAGATAGGCTCATAAACCTCAGTATTAGGATAGCTGACACTCAGCTTGGCAGATGGTGAAATCTTGCCATAAAGAATGTCAGCCACAGCTGTACCACCCTCTTCACCTGGATACCAGGCCTGGATGACTGCTGCACAACGCTTGGCTATCTTGGAG
>ENA-OQEB01000262-OQEB01000262.1-human-gut-metagenome-genome-assembly--contig:-NODE-262-length-22437-cov-2.416405_pt1 | contig 22437 bp, 34 predicted proteins | sample MGYA00242787_ERZ504619 | MGnify/ENA primary metagenome ERZ504619 (study PRJEB26092, sample SAMD00036317) | human gut metagenome | host: Homo sapiens | study: EMG produced TPA metagenomics assembly of... | reverse complement strand
GCGGCCTCAGCCGCGGCCCGCACCTCCTCGTCGGTGGCGCCTCGCTTGCCCAGACGGATGTTCTCCATCACCGTGTCGTCAAAGAGCACCACATCCTGGAATACCATAGAGTAATCGGTCAGCAATGCCTCCGGGTCCACCGTGGAGATGTCCACGCCGCCTACCTTGATGCTTCCCTCTGTTACATCCCACAGCCGGGCAGCCAGTCGGGCGCAGGTACTCTTACCGGACCCGGAAGGACCCACCAGGGCGGTCACTTCACCCTCCCGGGCGGTAAAGCTCACGCCGTCCAGCACCTTTTTTCTGTCGTAGGCAAAGCCACATGGTCAAACTCAATATCGTGTCCCTTGGGTTGAAACACCTCTGCACCCTCAGCCGTGGGGGTGTCGTAGATCTCGTTCATGCGGTCGGCGGATACTTGGGACACAAACATCTCAGCGATGAGAGCCAGGCTCTGGTCAAAAGGCGCATACACGCGGGTGATAACCAGCAAGAACAAGAACAGCAGCATGAAGTCAATCTGCCCGGAGAGAATCAGGCTGGCTCCCACCAGGATGGTGGTGGCTACCCCCAGACGCATGATGACGCTGGCCGCATTGACGAAAATGCCGGTCCCCAGCTCGCCCTGGATGGTGACCTTCTCATGGTCGTCGATCTTCTGGTTGAGCCCGGCCAGATAGCGCTCCTCCTGATTGGTGGCGCGGATCTCCCGGACATTTTCCAGAGCTTCCTGAATGCCGTCGGAGACGCAGATCGCGGCTTTTTTCGTCCGCTCAGAGGTCCGGGCGGAAATCTTCCGGGTGCCGAACAGCAGGCCGAAGGCCACCGGCACACCCCACAGGCAGGCGATGGCCAGCCGCCAGTCATACACCAGCAGGCACACCGCGATAATCGCCGTGGAGATATAGCTCCGTACAGATAACCCAGCACATGGGACCAGACATGCTCCATGCGGTTCACATCGCCCATAATGGTCTCGGTCAGATCCGCCAGATCCCGCTTGCCGAAGTAGCCCAAAGGCAGTTTGCGCAGCCGCTCCGCCAGACTGAGCCGTGTGGATTTTACCTCGTTATAGACCAGTCCATAGGTGGCGTAGTACTGCTGCAGATGAGTCACAAAGGAAAGAATCAGGAATACAACCACCAGCCCGAGCAGGAGGGCTGCGTTGGGCAGCGGCTGGTCGTCTGTAAAGGTTCCCATCAGGCCGTACATCAGCAGATACAGGATGCTCATGCCGCCCATGACGACAAGGTTGACGATGACCGTCCAGAAGGCTCCCTTTTTGACATTTTTTACGCCCTGGTCGGTGAGGGCGTATTTCCTCTGAAAGTTTTTGCTGAACATATTCTTCACCCCTCTCTCACTGTTCGCTGGTGATCTTCCACTGGACTGCCTTGTTGTAATCCGCCCACATCCGGCATAGAGGCCACCGGCGGCAGTCAGCTCCTGATGGGAGCCCTGCTCCACGATGCGTCCCTCCTCCAGCACCAGAATCTTGTCCGCACCGACCACAGTAGACAGACGGTGGGCAATCATGATAACGGTGCGGCCACGGGTCAACTCGGTAAACGCCTTTTGGATTAACGCCTCGTTCTCAGGGTCAGCAAAGGCGGTGGCTTCATCGAGAACCACGATGGGTGCATCCTTCAGGATGGCCCGGGCCAGGGCAATGCGCTGTTGCTCGCCGCCGGAAAGATAAGTCCCCTCGGAGCCGATCAGGGTGTCCCATGCCCTGGGGCAGTTTCTCCAGAATGTCCTCACACTGGGCGGCCTTCAACGCCGAGAGCACCTGCTCCCGGGTGGCGTTGGGACGGGCAGCCCGGACATTCTCCAAAATGGAGGCTTTGAACAGGCGACTGTTCTGGAACACAAAGCGATCTGATCCATGAGTACATGGGGATCGATCTGCCGCACATCCACGCCGCCCACCTTCACCACGCCAGAGGTGGCGTCCCAGAAGCGGGGGATCAGCTGGCAGCGGTGGTCTTGCCGCCGCCGGAAGGGCCTACCAGGGCTACGGTCTGTCCCGGCTCCGCTGTGAAGGACACATGGAGAGGGCGGAGGTCTGGGCCCCGTCGTAAGTAAAACTCACATCTTCAAATTCTACACGGCTGCTTCCGGGGGATTGGGGGGGTTCAGGCACTTTCAGTTCAGGGGCGCACATGACCTGGTCAATGCGCCCCAGCGCAGTACTGGCCAGCATCATACCGGATGCGGCAAACATGATCTTGGCAAGCGCGGTGGAAATGATGGCGGAGAACACTGCGTAAAAGGCGAAGTTTGTAATAAATCCCGCAAAGTCACCGCCGGCCAGAGCTCCGGGAGCCAGGAAAAGAGCCGCAGGCACCAAGAACACAAAAGCGCCCTCGGTAAAGGTCAGATTGATGGACTGGGGCACACGGCACACATCGCCTTGATAGTGCTCCGCTTTGGCACTGTAATCCTCAATGGCCTCCTGGAAGGCTTTGAAGGAATAAACGGTCTGCTGGAAAATCTTGACCACCGGTATGCCTCGGACATACTCGGTGCCCGCCTTGGTCATGCGGTCCTGGGCCGCCTGATACTCTGCCATCAGTTTGGCGTTTTTGCCGCCCATCATAGAGAACATGGCGATAATGGAAATCACCGCCGCCAGCAGGCAGGATGCGCCCATCCGCCAGTCAAAGACGAACATCAGCACCAGCATGGACACAAACAGGGTGATGGTGCCTACGATGTCCGCCAGATTGTGGGCAAGCAGGGTCTCGGTATCGGCCGCCGCCGCATCCAGCCGTCCCCGGATGAGACCAGAGGCGTGGAGTCGAAGAAGCCAGAGGGGCTTTCATCACATGGGCGACGCCCTGCTTGCGGATGTTGGCCGCTGTGCGGAAGGCCGCCAGATGGGTACACATCAATCCTGCAAAGTACAAGACGATGCCGGCCACCGCAAAGGCAAACGCCAGCCAGCCGTATTGTGCGATGTCCTGCGCCCGGGTCCAGTCCGGCGCTACGGCGATCAGATCCCGGGCCACCAGCCAGATACAAATGTAGGGCGCCATGCTCAACAGCATGGACACCGCCGACAGGGTCAGCCCCAGGAAGGTCAGCCCCTTGTGACTGCTGCGTAGTCAAGCAGGACCGCAACATCACTCTTTTTCTTCTGCTTCATGGAAAAACCTCCTTCTTCAAGTTAGCAATAACTAACTAATATTCAAAAAAGATAGGGGTCATCCCCCCATCAATTTCAGCCATCCACCCGTGTAGAAAGTGCGGAACTGTTCTACATCCCGCAGGGCCTGCTCTTTCGGCATATCATGTACGACGATCTCAAAAAGGCCGTTGAACATTCCGCTGGCGATGATGTGGCAAAGAGACTGGCTCAGTTCCGGGACCTCCCGGCCCAGGCGGCGGAGAACATCTATGTAACGGAGCGTGTACTCCACCTCCACCTCTACCATGTTGTGGACAAAGTGCTCATAGCTGGTGCCTCGGCCTTGCACAACAGCAGTTTCACCGGCTCCCGGTGGTCGCAGATATAGTCCACCATCCAATTCACGCACTGGCTGGACTCCAACCCCATGTGCTCCGGCTGTTCCTGCTCGGGCAGTTCGGAAAAGGAAGTCTGCGCCTCCATGAAGCGCCCCATCAAAGCGGCAGCGTGTGGCTCCACGATGGAGGCAAAGAGCGCCTCCTTGCTGGAAAAATAGCCGTAGAACGCACCAGTGGTTACCCCGGCATTTTTCACGATCTGCCGCAGGGAAGCCCCTTGAAAGCCCTTGTCCAGAAATTCGGCCATGGCCGCCTCATGGATTTTTTCCAGCGTGGCGTTAGACTTTTCTTCCATAGACTCTCTCCTTATAACAGTGTTATATAACACTGTTATAATACAACTGAAGCGGCAGTTTGTCAAGTGGAATACGAACAAAGTCCGGCGCATATGCGCCGGACTTTGTTAGGAGATTTTATTTTGTTTTGGCTTGGGGCAGGGCAGTCATGCTGTGGAGCTTACGCCAAGGGTAGACAGGTTGTGGAGCATGGCGGAGGTGGTTGGAGGCAGGATGCCCGCCACGCCAAGACCGATCAGCGCCCCGTTGAACCCGATGACAAAGCGGTAGTTATTCTGGATACGGCACATCAGGCCCATGGCCAGCTGCCGCAGGCGCACCAGCTCCCACAGACTGTCGGCGGCAATGGTGATGTCGGCAATCTCCCTGGCAATGGCCGCTCCATCACTGATGGCGATGCCGGCGTCCGCCTCAGAAAGAGCCGGGGAGTCGTTGATGCCATCCCCCACCATCAGTACGGTGTGCCCCTCCCGCCGCATGGCGGCCACATACTCTGCCTTATCCGCCGGGAGAACCCCGGCCCGGAAGTCGTCTACCCCCAGTTGTTCCGCAATGGAAGCGGCGGTACGAGGGCTGTCCCCGGTCAGCATCACCAGGTTTTTTACGCCCAGATTTCTCAGGGCAGAGAGGACCTCCCGCGCCTCCTCTCGCAGAGGATCAGAGATGCAGATCACGGCGGAAAGCACCCCGTCGATGGCCAGATAGAGTTGGGAGAACTCAGGGGGCAGGGCATCAAATTTGTTTTCCTCGCCCTCGGGGATCACGCACTTCTCGTCCTCGAAGATGAAGTGGGCGCTGCCGATGCACACTTGCGCTCCGTCCACCGAACTGGCAATGCGTGAGCAACCAGGTACTCCACTTTAGCATGGCGTTCTTCGTGGCTCAACCCCCGGCGTTTGGCTTCCTCTACCACAGCGTTTGCCATGGAGTGAGGGAAATGTTCCTCCAAACAGGCGGCAAGGCGCAGCATCTCCGCCGCTCCATACCATTGAAGGGGACGACGCGGGCCACCCTGGGACAGGCATGGGTGAGGGTGCCGGTCTTGTCAAAGACAATGGTATCCGCGCTGGCCACAGCCTCCAGGAACTTGCCTCCCTTGACCGTGATGTGCTCCCGCCCCGCCTCACGCATGGCAGAGAGCACCGCCAGGGGCATGGCCAGTTTCAGGGCACAGGAGAAGTCTACCATAAGCACCGACAAGGCCCGGGTCAAGTTCCTGGTGAGCGCAAGGCTCACCAGGCTGCCGACAAAGGTATAGGGTACCAGTTTGTCTGCCAAGTTGGACGCTTTGGCTTCGGCGGCGGACTTCATCTGCTCTGAACGCTGGATCATCTCCACGATCTGATCATAGCGGCTCTGGCCGGAGGCTTGCTTAACCTCCAGCATGGACTCGCCCTCCTCCACAACAGTGCCGGCGTAAACTATGCCGCCGGGCCGCTTGGCCACAGGGACAGACTCGCCGGTGAGGGATGCCTGGTTGACGGTGATCTCCCCCTCCGCCACCACACTGTCCAGGGGGATGACGCTTCCGGCTCGAACCACGACCCGGTCGCCGGGTCTGATCTGACCGATAGGGATGAGTACTTCGCCAGCCTCAGTTTTCAGCCATACCCGATCCACATGGAGAGACAGACTCTCTGCCAGATCCGCCACAGATTTCTTCCGTGTCCAATCCTCCAGCAGTTCACCGATCTCCAACAAAAACATGACAGTGCCGGCAGTACCAAAGTCCCTGCGGCATACGGAGATCCCGATAGACAGCGCATCCAGCATCTCCACCTTGATCTGACGATGTCCCAGACAGTGCAGACCTCTGTGCAGAAAGGGGATCATGTGCCAAACGACCCGGGCGATCCGCAGCGGGGCAGGCAAAAACAGGGCAGCGGCTGCTTTCATCGCCACCTTGCCCACCAGTTTCTCTTGGAACTCTCGGTTCAGAGCTCGGGTGCTGTGGCCGGGCAGGGTAACGGACGACTCCGCCCCGGCCCAGGTGAACGCGCCGAGGGCGGAGAGGACAGTTTTCCGATCTCCCGTATAGGTCACGATGACGCAGCCGGTGCGCTCATGAACACGGCCTCCCGGGTCCAGGGCTGTCCCTTCAGCCAGGTTTCCAGCAGATCCGCCTGGCGGATCGTCATGTTTTTTTGTCGGAGCCGCAGGCGCATCCGGCCCCGGCTCTCATGTACGATGGTCGCTTTCATGCGAGTCTCCTTCCATAAAAAAAGGAGCCGTTTTCCGGCTCCCTTCCACAGCTTTTAGGCTCCTGGCCTCCACCTGAGCCTCGGCTTCCTTGGCGTCCCGGGCCTCGTTGATGTCCTTGGCAGCGGCCAGAATGTCGGCAGCGTTCTCCTGAACAGAGGTAACGGTCTCCATTACGCTGTCCTTCATCCGCAGACTGCGGCAGTGATGTGGTATAAGCTTCTTGGCATCTTTGCTGGTGAGCAGCTTTATGCCGGCAGAGCCAAACAGGGCTCCGCCCACAAAGCAGGCCAGTCTGACATAGTGTTTCATCATGGGAACCTTTCCTTTCAACTATATGCTTATTTGTGTTTATAGCCCGTGATCATTACCATGACCATGCAGATCACAGCGCCCCAGGCCCAGAAGCGATGTTGTTTCATTGAGATCTCCTCCTGCTCGGAAACAAACGCGTCCCGCTGTGTGTTGAAATATTATAGCAGATGGGATGCCCTGTGTATCACCGAATCGGACGATGTTGTGCCGGTTCAGACATTTTTCGATACACGGTCGGCGACATACCATACTGCCGCCGGAAGGCGGCGGAGAACTGGCTGGCGCTGCTGTATCCCACTGACTGGCTACCCCCAGCACGCTAAGAGAGGAGTCCCGCAGCAACTCCGGCCGCACGCTCCATCCTCCGCTGCTGTAGCCAGGTATGAACCGGCAGTCCGTACAGGCGACGGAACCCCTCCTTGAATGTAGTTGCAGAGAGGCAGGCGCGGCGGCTCAAAGCTGATATGGAGAGGGGTTCGTCCAGATTCTCCTCCATATATCGGCGGGTTTCTGCCAAGGTCCGGATCATCTCCTGATCCAGCACCGGGACCATTTCCGCCGCTGGTTCCCCCTGGGCAGAGAGCAGATACAGCAGCTCTACCGACTTCCACACGCACCAGCGCGCCCGCTCGCTCTGGGGCAAACGATCCAGGTCAGCGAAGGCCGCCTGGCTCCAGCGAGAGGGACCCTCCACGGCACAGCCGCCCCGGCTGACCATCCACCGCCGTACTTGATCCGTGTTCAAAGCCAAACCACCCAGCAGGTCACAAATGGCTTTTAGACTCGCCCGGGCGCCCCGGGCGTCCACCGCCACCAGCACACCCTTTAAGCCGGTCTCCACTCTGGCATCGGTCAGATCAGAGATGTCGGTGAGGAGAAGCACCTGCCGGGTACCTAACCTCAGAACCGACCATCCGCCGGGTCAGAGTCACCATCGGCCAGGCAGAACAATACCTCAAAGTGCAGAGGTTCCAACCGGAGGGGCAGAGGGAATGACCTCTCGCACAGGGAGAACAGGCAGGCTCGCGCACCAGGCATCACTTGTGTCCATTCCCCCTGTTTTGACAAAAATTCTGCCAGCATCCGCTTGCCTCCTCTCCATTGATCTGTGTCTCAGATACTTATCGGCCAAACAGCCCTTTCTTGTGCCAGGATTCCTTCCGAATCTCCCCCACATCATAGCCAGTGGCGGAAATAGCTGCCCGTAAAGTCTCTTGATCCAGTTCCATTTCCGTGATTACCACAGTCTCTTTTTTACTCCGAGATGAAGTGACCTTCTTCACCGGAAATGCTTTCCGCACCGCATCGTTCACATGGCTCTCGCACATACCGCACATCATGTCGTCTACTTGGATTGTGTATTTCCACATCTTCTGTCCCTCCATTCTTCTTAAAGTCCGTTTCGCTGGTTCCAGCATATACGGTACACTTCATCAGAAGCATTCCAATGGTTGAATAGTAAGTCAAATGCTGTGCTCAGCCGCACCATTTGCCGCTTTTTATGAGATGCCACTCGGTTCTTCATTTTCCAAAAGGCTGCTGTTTTCCCGCATCGCCAGAACGCAGAGCCAATGCTTTTTTGCATTCCGATTTACGATGATCTCAGAAAAACCTGCCTCGGTGGAGAAAACGGGCAAGTTGGTCTCCATCGAAGATCCTCATCCCATCAATGACAGAAAGCCACTTGCTGGCGTGGGGATTTTCTCCGTCCGACTCATTGACGATCAGAAAGATGCCGCCCGGCCGCAGAGTTCGGTACACCTCCCGGAAGCTCTCCGTAGGACCAGGCCAGAAATATACAGTTTCAAATGCGGTCACTAAATCAAATGCGCCATCCTCGAAGGGAAGGCAAGACACATCTCCCTGTATGATACGGCAGCGGCTGGCTTGCAGCCCCTTGCGGTTAACACTCCTGGCCTTTTCCACAGATATTTCTGAATAGTCTAAGGCGGTGACAGTCGCGGCAGAATATTTTCGCAAAAGGGCTCGGATATTCCGCCCACCACCGCAGCCCAGTTCTGCAATCTCGGTGGGACCTGTTTCAGGCAAATGGCTAAGGCCCCAATCCGCGAGGACAGCATGGGCATGATTCATGCTGCCCACCATGCACCTGCCCAGCAATCCTTTCGGCTTGCGGTATTGTTGAAAAAAGCCTTTAATATTCCCATAACTTCCTCCAGGAGTCGGAATTATAGTTAGCATTGACTAACCATAATTCATTATAAATCCTTTCTTGCGGAAAAGCAATATACAAGTATGCTATCATGCTATTTTCCGCTATGGGAAATGTGGAAAACGGCCGCTCCGCCGATGGAAAACAGATATTCACGGCCCGATGGAAAAACTGCCAGCTTTCCCACAGCCCGCAAACATTGTTTCCCACAGCTCCGCCCCTCTGACCGTTTACGCACATTCCCACAGCGCCTACTGCTGCGAATATCCTTTCTGTCCGATCCTGATTGAAAGAGAAAAAATAGGAAAAAAGAAGCGGGAGCGTTACCCTCGGTTCAAACCGAAGGCGGCGCTCCCGTGTTTTAGGTGAAAGTGTAAGAATTATGGGATTATGTAATAACAAATAAATCTTCCCTTAATTTATTGAAGAGATTTGAAAGCCGACAGTACATGGCATATAATATATATAACCTAAAACTTCCTGTGGGGGAATTGGTATGGAAAAAGAATGGAAAAATGTGCAAACCAATGGAAGAGGTCAAGAATATGTTAAGGCACGAGAGCTAAGCGGTGGCATTAGGAGCTCTTGTCGTGCTATTTTTTTCCGGAACACCCATGAAACTACCGGAGAAAAATTGTATCACTTAAAATTGCTCGGCTAAATAAATCGAATGGCCTTTTGACCGAAAAGCAAAATAAATCTGTAACTCTTAACTCTGATGAATTAGATAAACTCATTGAATATATTCAGGACTACTATGCCCCATTAAATATTGGGATGAAAGAATTCATATCTGTTGATGAAGATGCTGCAAAATTATTCTCCAAAATACGAAGTTTGAATATATCTGATGATGAAGTCGTGGATAAGTTAATCTCTACAGGTATTCTCACAGATAATCTTAGTGTCGCTATCACTGCGGCAGAGCGAAAGATGGCAATTACAGAATTTGAGAATGCCATTGCTCTGGAGAAATCAGAATCTTACTGGCAAACTTGGTTTGAAAAAAACAAGTGGGTTTTGGGTTCTGAATATCTAAATATTTTACCTGAGCGTGATATTGATGTAGATGACATAGCAGATTATCTTATGCGCTCAATAGATGGCTTTTTGGATGTGGTCGAAATAAAGCAACCTAATCTGTCATTTTGGACAAAGCCTGACTCACATGGCAATTTGTGCCCCACGGCACCACTTACTGCGGCCATTACTCAATGTCTTAATTATTTATATAGAATTGAGTTGCAATCCAATTCAGTGGATTTTCTTGAACGCGTTGATTATACCAAAACGGTCAAGCCTCAGTGTATGTTGGTTTATGGTCGTTCAGATACTTGGGGAGAAAAAGAGTTGCAATCACTTAGAATTCTCAATGCCGCTTATCATCAATTACATATCATAACATATGATCAGCTTTTAATACGAGCAAAGCAGCTTCTCGGTATGGATTCAACTGACGATGCGGAAGAATTTGATTTTCCATTCTAAATAGTAAAAGCGGGAGCGTCACCCTCGGTATTGACCGAAGGCGGCGCTCCCGCTCTGTTATGGAGAAGTGTTCAAAAATACCTTTTTGCCCCCTCATATCGGAGGGGCAGGTAATCATAAGGGCGGCTCTTGGAAAATCCGCCACAGGCGAAAAATCCGCCCATTCCCAACCCTAATTCCCGCACTTTTTTGGAACGGAGGGAAAGATAATGCGGACAGGACACCACCACCGCCCGGAAACTCTGCTTGCAGGGATGGACACAGCCCTTGCAGAGCTTGTTGTACTGGCGCCTGCCGTTCTCGCCCAGGAAGAACGCCCATTCCAGACGCCATTTCTTGCTCCGGCTCATAAGTCATGCTCCGGGGGCTTCTTCTGATGAGCCTTGTCCGGGGGCTTGCGCTCGCCGCACTCCCGCTTTGCGTCCTCCAACCGCTCCCGGATGGAAGGCTTTTTCTCAGGCGTGGTTCTGCGTGCCTCATCCTGGGCTTTCTCCAGTTCCTCCCCGCGGCGGCCGTTGTTGATGATCCCGTCGATCATCCATAGTCGTCCTCCAGGGTCATTCATCGGTGCGGAGATGGTTCTCCGGCTCCACCGGCAGGGCGACAATCTGGCCGTTCAGGTTGATGAACTGCTCCGGCTGCTTGAAGTGCTCCATGTACTTCTGCGCCAGTTCCGGGGACAGAGAGGTGAAGGACTCCTCGCCGAGGCCCACCACCAGGAATGTACCAGCCACAATGTCGTAAATCTCCCCATGCGCGTCCCGAAGGAACGGTTCAGGTCCAAACCGATGAGCTTGCCTTCATCGTTCAGCACCAGCCCCACCGGATCGTCAAAGGGATAGGAGGCGGCAATATCGCCGCCCACCTCCGCTTGCAGCGCATGGAGGCCGGGGTCGATCTCCTTCACATAGGGCTCCTTCATAGGCTCCACCACCAGGACGGTCAACTTCTCCGGCGCGGTATGTTCGGGGGTGTCTCCGTTGGGGATGGCAAAGGCGCGGCTGCCGTTGGCCATGATGAGATACTTTCCGTCCTCGGACTCGTGGTGGAAACCGTATCCAGCCGCTCCATCTGTTCCCGGCTCATATCCGTCACATGGAAGGTGCCCCTGGGGGTCCGCACCGTCTCGCCGGTTTCCCGGTCGTCCGGGGTGGGCGCCGCTTGCTGGCCGTACAACTCCGCCTCATATTCCCGGTTTGCCTGCTCCGCAAAGGCCAGCATCTCGTCCGCATGGGACTGATCCGGGTTTTCAATGGCCTCCCGGATCGCCTGCGGGTCCACATCCAAATATTCCTCGTAGCCCACAGCCTCCTTGAACTTCTCCAACTCGGAGGGAAGGTAGTCCTCCGGGGTCTGGCCCAACGCCTTCAGCTTTTCTTCCAGAGAGGCAATGCGGCAATCGGAAAGGTTCTCGTAGATTTCTTCCTTTGCCGCGTGTTCCTCCGGGTGCTCGGCGGCATACTGCGGGTCGTGCTGCCGGAAAAACTCGTCCATGTCGTAGGCAAGGTCCATGGCCCATTCCGAAATTTCTTCTTCGGGGATGTCATCCTGGAAGGTCATCACCCGGTATTCCTCCGGGATGCTGCCGCGCTCACCATCGTAATACTCATGGAAGCTGTCCCCGGTGTCCCGCACATAGCCAAGGTCGGTGAACTGGCCGCTTTCCTCCAGGGCGATGTCCCGTCCGTATGCCTCATAGTCGATGTAGTTGCGCAAATGCTCCGGCACCTGCATGGCGTCCAGTCCCTCAATGTAATACCGGCCAGATCGTCGTGGTCGTGGATGTCGGGGTAAACATCGTAGCAGTCCAGGTTCTCCGTCAGGTTGATAAGCTCCTGGATGCTGCCCGTGTGGTCGCCGATCTCCATAGCCGCCTGGAACCGCTCATATTCATCCTGGCTCATATCATCCAGCTTGGAGGCCAGGTAGTTCAGCTCGTCCAGGTTGGCATACTCACCCAGCAGGTCATAGAGGCCGTCCACGTAGCAGTCGTAGTCCGTGATGAACCATTCCTCATAGGTCTGCCCAAATTCGTCCTTCGACCCAATCCCGATGCGCTCAAAGACCTTTTTCAGTTCCTCCGCCGTGGTGGGGAACTTCACCCATTCGCCCACAAGGGCGCCCTCATTGTACTTGCCCAGGTTGGTGATGAAGGCGGCAAAGGGATAATCTTTGTCATAGTCATAATGGGGCATAGCGACACCTCCTTACAGTTCCGGCGCAGGCTTTCCCTTGTGGGGTGCCTGGGTCTTGTTTTTGTTTATACATTCCTGCCGACTCTGCTCCAGTTGTTCCCGGATGGAGGGCTTCCGGTCCTCCTTTGCTTGGGGACGGTCGTGCTGCCATGCGTCATCCGTGGGGAACAGGTAGCCCCGGCTGGTAAAACACCCCCGATCCTCCTCCAGTGCACGCCGGCCGAAGGGAGCGGGGTCAATGGCGGCCCGGAGGTCGTCCGTCAGATCTATAGTCAGCTTCTCGCCCAAGTACTCCCATCCCAGGTCCTCCAGTCCGGACATGGGTCTCCAACACGAAGCAGTCCACATTTCTCTCAAAATCCAGAAACTGCTCCGCCGTGGTCAGCCGATAAGGGGACTCCTGGACAGCAGCCAGAAGGTCCCTATCCTCCGGGGAGAGGGCGGCAACAGCTTTCGACACCGCCGCCAGTTCCTCCCGGTTCATGTTCTGTTCCGCACCGCCAAGGGAAATATCAGGGGTCACTTTATCTGCCATTCACACCCTCCTTTCGCTTGGGAAACTCCAGTTTGAAGCGGACATACTTTTCGCCGGTATCATCCAGCACCACCACCGCGTCATAAGCGGCGCCCTTCTTTTCAGACCACATCCCCTTGACGGAGGTGCGGCCCTTCTTCAACAGGTCGGCAGCCATCTTCCGGGTCAGCTCTTTTTTGCGGGAGGTCCAGAAGCGGTCATCCTTCCACAGCACGAAGCGGCAGGAGCGGTCGGAGCAGTAAAAATTCTTTTTGCCCTCGTAGACCGGTTTGCCGCAGCGGGGGCAGAGGCCCACGGTCTCCCGCTCCGGGGCGAACAGTTTCTGACCTTCCTCGGAGATATGGGAATATGTTTTTACCAGCTCCCGCGTCATTTCAGAGATCCCCGCCATGAAAGCGGCGGGGTCTCCCTCGCCCCTGGCGATGGCGGTCAGTTTCTGTTCCCACTCCGCCGTGAGCATGGGAGAGGTCAAGGTGTCCGGCAGAACCGTAACCAGGTTGATCCCCGCCTTGGTAGGAACCAGGCTTTTGCCTCTGCGCTCCACAAATCCGGCCGCCACCAGCTTTTCCAGGATCGCCGCCCTGGTCGCGGGGTACCCAGGCCCTTGCGCTCGGCGTCCTCCGGCATATCCTCTTTTCCGGCGGTCTCCATCGCCGCCAGAAGGGTGTCCTCCGTGTACGCCTTGGGCGGGGCGGTGAAGTGTTCGGTAACAGAGGCATCCACCTGGTCAAAGGTCTGGCCTTCGGTGAAGTTCGGCAGGGGGATGGGTTCCGCCTCGTCCTCTGGCTGCTCCTTCAGGGAGGCGCGGAAAATGCGGTCGATCTCACGCCAGCCCTCGGAGAGGATGCGCCGCCCCTTGGCGGTGAAGGTGTGTCCACCACAGTCAAAAGCGGCCGTGACCGCTTCATACATATAGGGTTCCGCCGCCGCACACAGCAGCTCCCGGCACACCAGCAGCAAGGTGTTCCGTTCTCCCACAGTCAGTTCGGACAGGTCGGCTTTCTCCAGCTCCAACGTGGGGATGATGGCGTGGTGGTCGGACACCTTCCCATCATTCACCAGCGCCGCAACATCAGGGAAGAAGTCCGGGCAAGCATCGAAGGGCGGCACCCGCGCCGCCAGATGCAGGACCACAGAGGCGGTCTCCGCCATATCAACCGTCAGATACCGGCTGTCGGTCCGGGGATAGTCAGCAGCTTCTTCTCGTACAGCGATTGAGCGTAGTCCAGGGTCTGCTTGGCCGTGTAGCTGAACACCCGGTTTGCCTCCCGCTGCAAGGCGGTCAGGTCGTAGAGCTTGGGCGGCGCTTCTTTCTTCTTCTCATGGGTGACGGAGATGCAACGCACCGAAGCCCCGGCGCAGGCCGCCCGCAGGCTCTCCGCCTCCGCCGGGGCAGCGATCTTCTCCGACACCACTTCGGCCCCATCCAGCGCCAGGCGCACATGATGGTATTTCTCCTTGCGGAACAGGGTGATCCTGCTGTCCCGGTCCACCAGCATGGCAAGGGTGGGCGTCTGTACCCGCCCCACATTCAGGGTGCGATGGTATAGGACGGAGAACAGGCGGCTCGCGTTGATACCAATGAGCCAGTCCGCCTTTTGGCGGCAGAGCGCCGACTGATACAGCGGGTCATATTCCCCACCGGGGCGCAGGTCGGCAAAGCCCTCCCGGATCGCCGCGTCCTCCATCGAAGAAATCCAGAGGCGGGAGAAGGGCTTGGAGCATCCGGCAGCCTCATAGACCAGCCGGAAAATCAGCTCGCCCTCCCGCCCGGCGTCGCAGGCGTTGACCAGCTCCGTCACATCCGGGCGCTCCATGAGGCGCTTCAAATTCTGGAAGGCGTCCTCTTTGCCCTTCGCCAGCACATAACGGAAGGGCTCCGGCAGGATGGGAAGGTCGTCATACTTCCACTTCTTATAGGCGGGGTCATACCCGGCTGCATCCATCGGGGACATCAGGTGTCCCACACACCAGGAAACGATGAGCCATTCCCTTCAAAACAGCCATCGGCCTGGATGTGACACCCAGGGCCGATGCAACGGCTTTCGCAACACTCGGTTTCTCACAGATCACCAGCTTCATTTCGTTCCCTCCGTTTCTTCCGTTTCAGGGGCATCCTCGTTGATATATTCCTCCTCATCCTCAAAATCATAGTCGTCCGGGTCGGCGCTGACCTTTGCGCCCTGCTTGGGCTTGATAAACTTGATGTAGCGAAGGCTCCGCCGCCGCCCAGCACCGCCAGCAGCAGGATCAATACCAGGCTCCGCGGCTGCCGGACTCCTTCTCCGGCTCCGGTTCAGGCTCCGGTTCCTCCTCCGGCGCTTTCCCGGCACACTCGCTCATATTCACCGCACAAACCGGACAGGCGGTATTCACCGCACCGGCCTGGCATTTCTCCGTACAGGTGCAGACCGCCGGGGTCTCCTGGACTTCGCCATCCTCCATCAGGGCCAGGAGGTCGGCTTCGTCCACCTGGTTCAGGAAGTGGACGGTCTGCGCCCCCTCGTCGTCCCGGTCGATGATGAGATAGAACACATTGCCGCCCTTGGTCTCCACAGTGATGAACTGTTTGCCGGAGGAAGCCCCGCCCAGGTCGTCGATCAGGGAGAGGTTCCCATCCGGGGTGAGGGCGGCTCCTCCTCCATCGGAGAGGCCGGAGGGGAGCAGTTCCAGCAAAGCGGAGAGGTCCGCCCCATCCAGGGAGAGGGAAAAACTGCCCGTATCCGTGATGGTCAGGTAATCGGAATGAACATAGCCCTCCCGCTCCGGCAGAAGCACTTTGACCCATTCGCCCTCGGTGCCGACGACTTCCACCTGCGCCCCGTTGGGAAGCTGGGTGAAGGCGTCATTGTCCAGCCCTGCGCCGGTGCGGACATTCAGATTGCCGCCGCAGGTGGTCACGGTGCCGGTGCGCAGGGGCTCCAGCCCCTCCAGGTTGGGAGTGAACAGGATGCCATCCTCGGTGACGGTCACGGTTCCCAGGCTGCCCAACAGTTCGGTGAGCTGGTCCAGGGTGTCACCGCCGGCCTCCGCATTATCGCCGCCGGCAATATCTTCATCATCGGAAACCGTGATTTCCGGGGTTTCGTCATCCTCCGTGAGGTCTGCCTCCGTTTCGGTGTAGTAAGGTTCACCCTCCCCGCCGCCGGCAAAAGCAGGGATCGCAAAGGCCGTGGCACAGAGCGCCACGGCCAGCGCCGCCGTAAACAGGCGGATGATTGTTTTATTCTTCATACTCGGCGTCCTCCATCTCGTTCTCGCCGGGGTCAGCCGACGCCTCCGCCTCCATCATGCCCTCCGGCAGGGCGATGAGCCGCTGGCGTATGCCTTCAGGAAGGCCGTCAGCTCCCGGTTGTCCATCTTCACCGCCTTGACCATGCGGACGATCTCCAGGTTCTCCTCCTCCACAAGCTGCGCCTCCAGAGAGCGGAGGCGCTTCTGCTGCTCAGAGATCTTCTCCTTGGTCTTTTCGATGTCTCGGCGGATTTTTTCAACAGTTGCCATGTGTGCAATTCTCCTTTCCAAACCGTTCTTTCCATGAGTAGTTGCGGCCCAGGCCCTGGACCGTTTTCAAATTGGGACGGGCGTTGTCCTCCAGCGCGATGGCCCGCCGGAACAGGTCCGGGTGGTGGTCCCGAAGCCGGATGATCTCCTCCGCCCTCATGCTGGGACAGAAGAAACAGGAGGACTTGCCCGGCTGGGGCAGCCCGCCGCCTCAATCTGCCGGATGCAATCGTCCCGCGTCCATCCCCATTCCATCAGGGGATACCACTTGCTGTACTTGGGGTCGGCCAGATCCCCCAGCAGCACCTTGTCGCTGCGGTAGCCTTCGCCGGCGTCGTAGCCGATGAACTTGACCACCCGCTTGCCCGCCGCCCATACCTTTTGACACGGCGGATAATGGTTGCAGAACTTTTCCTGCGGCCCGATCTTGTGTTTCAGGGAACACCGCTTGAAGCCATAGGCCATAGAAGGCAGGGTGCCGCTCTGCAAACACTCCTGTTCCAAGGTCAGCCGCTCTCCGTCCCGCGTGGTCTTATACACTCTGGTAATGGGCGGCATCCCGTGGTCCTTCAGCCAGCGGTCCATGAAGTCCAGGTAGGCATAGGTGTGGGGATGCTCCGCCCCGGTATCCGCAAAGAGGATCAGGTCCACCGGGATACGGTGCTGGTGCAGGCCGACTAAAAGGGCGGTGCTGTTGACACCGCCCCCATAGGAAACCATATTGATGTGTGCTTCACCTCCCATCAATTGTACGGCGGCCGGCCGTAGGCATAAAAGTGAGACTGCCAGTAACTTGTATTCAAATTGGTGTAGGAAATCGGGTCTCCGCAATGCAGCATCATCCCATCGCCCACATAAATACCCACATGGGAGATACCGCTGGTGTCATAGGTGCCCACAAAGAACACCAGATCACCGGGCTGGGGGTCGGATACCGGCGTGGAGATATTGTAGAGCCCCTGGGCACCCAGCCGCCCGGTGTTACAAAGCCCGGTGCTGGTCAGCACATAGCTGACGAAGCCGGAACAGTCAAACGATGTCTCCGGGCTGCTCCCGCCCCACACATAGGGGAATCCCAGGTATTTCTCCGCCTCGGTGATGAGGGTAGCAAACCGTTCATCCGTCAGGTACTCGGCGGGGATGTCCCAGGCCGTAGGCGGGTTCTCGATGTACTTGCCCACATACCCGGAGGACGGAAACAGATCCGGCCGGTTGCCAGGGTGGACATATACACGGCGTACATGGAAAGCTGATCCTCGCCCATGATGTAGACCGGCACATGAGAGAGGTCAAAGTTTTCCAGCGTGACGGTGCAGATATACCAGGTGTATGGCACCTCCACTTCGTACTCTTTGCCCTCGCTGTCTGTCCGGGTTTCCGTCCGATACCTTGTTTCGGTGGTCACAGTTTCGGTGAGGATGTACTGCTTGTCAAAGAGCATTTCCAGGTCGCTTTGCACCTCGTCCAGGGTAAACACCCCTTCGTGGAGTGCCGACAGGATGGACAGCAGCACATAAGGTCATGCTCGATCTCGTCCAGGTCAAAGTGATATTCGTCATAGTCATGGGTGGCCTCGTAGGTGTCCAGGTATTCTTGAAGCTCCGCCTCCATCCCGCAATAGGCGGCTCGGCCCCGGTCAGGTCCGCGTCCTCGGAGAGATAGGAGGATGCCACCAGGCCGGAAGTCCCGCCCCCAAACATGGAAGTGCAGGACTGCATCAGCCCCATGATGAGCATGAGGATCAAGCCGATCCCTCCCACAATGAGAAGGGTGTGTTTGTTCTTCGTCACAAGGCCGCCCAGCTTCTGGGCGATGGTCCCGCCGCCTTTCTTCGCTGCGGAAGCGGCGGTCTGGGATGCCTTTCCCGCAGCCTGGGCCGCGCCGGTCCCTGCCCGATGTGCGGCGGCATACTGCTTTTGCAGCCGCTTTTTCTGCCACAGGCGGGAGATGGGGTTACTGGACGCAAGCTGGGGATTTTCCATGACGGACTTCCGCCAGTAGAAATCGGCATTGGCTTTCACCGCTGCCTGCTCCGCCTGCTTCACATCCCGCCAGGTTTCAGTTTCCGGTCCGCACGCGCCTGATGGAAACGCCGATTGCCATAGCCCACGGCCTTCTCAATCTGCCGTTCTCCCAGGTGGCCGGCCTGAACACCGGAGTTATCGCCCTCCACCTTGCTCACTTCGCCGTGGAGGGTGGACCGTATTTCCTGCACCGGCCGGGACAATGGGTTGCCATGTTCCTTGCGGGAGGCTTTACGGGGACAGCAGCTTTCGCCGCATCCAGCCGATCCGCCGCCTTGTCCGACTTGCGGATCGCCTTTTTCAGTTCCGGTGCCGCCTGGTCTGTCTCAGAAAACTGCAAACGGGAGGAAGGGCGGTCCCTGGCCGCCTCACCCTCCCGAAAGGTGTTGCGCCGCTTTCGCCGCGCCTTTTTCGCCTGTCGGCGTTCCCGGTGTCCCACCACCTCGTCCGCCGCCCGGTTCAATGCCCCCGCCGTTTCATCCGCAGAAGAATAATCCTGCTCCGGGGGACGGTCTGAAATATGGGTGGCCTCGCCAGTCACCAGGTTCACCGAGATGGCCCCATCACGGGTCATCTTCTGCGCCTCCTTTTCGGAGGCTTTCCATTCCTGCATTTATCCGTCACCTCCTCCGTAAGCAGATGCTGGCGCACGCCCCGGTCTCTATCAGGGAAATGTAGTGAAAAATAGGATAGGCCTGAGGCGGGCAGACCGCGTTCCCCAGGGTTTTCAGCCGCAGCGCCCGATCCTTCGTATCCTCGGTTATGCGGGGGACGCCCTCCGGCTCGCCAGCCCAGAGGATACGTCCGTCCATCTGCGGGAAGCCCATGAGCATTCCACCAATCGGGGTTCAGCGCCGCCTTCTCCGACAGGGGTTGCTCCTGGTGGATCACCTGGGCTGACAGGTTGGAGGATGGGGATTTGCCCCGGAAGGCCGCCGGTTTCAGGGTGGAACGGTAGCCCTCCGACGCCGCCGGCGTCAGGTAGAATACCGCCGCCGACAGGGACAGGCTCCAGATCGTCCCGTCTTTGTTCCGCTTTCGGAAGATCCCGTTGTCCGACAGGAACACATCCAGGTTGGCAGCGTCCCGGCAGGTGGATTTGTCGGAGGCAAGGGGCGTGGGAAACATCAGCCGCGACGATAAAAGTTCGCTGGCGCTCATGCCATGCGCCGACGCCGCAAGCCGGAAATACGAATGGGAGAACAGCGTATCCCGCTTTTGCCAGGTCAAAAATCGTTTTGTCGAGCCCCATATTGATGAAGCCAGCAACATTTTCCCCAAGCACCCAACGGGGCCGCAGCTCGGTAATAACTCTGCACATCTCCGGCCACAGGTAGCGTTCATCCTCAAACCCTTTCCTCCGGCCTGCGGTGGAGAAGGGCTGGCAGGGGAATCCGCCGGAGATGACGGTAACGGTTTCAAGTCCTGTTTTCTCAAAAAACGCCTCCTTCGTGAATGTCGTGATATCCCGGAACCTGGGGACTTCCGGCCAGTGCTTTTCCAGGACGGAATAGGGATAGTCCGCCCATTCGCACTGGCAGACGGTTGTAAACCCGGCCGCCTCCGCCGCCAGGTCCAGCCCGCCAATGCCGGAAAACAGGCTCACATGGGTCAGCTCATTCATCCCAGCCCTCGCCGGATCATCCAGGTCATCGAAGTCATCCGGGATATCCATATCCTCCAAATCCGCAGAGCCCTCCGCGTCATCGGAACCGTCCTCCACACATACCAGGACCAGGTCTGCTTCACGCACCGGGGTCAGGTGCTTATTGCGGATCGCCCGCTCCAAAACATCATGAGCGGTCACTTCCCCGTCCTTCGGGACGCCCCAGGAGCGGCACAGGCGGGGAACCGCGTTGCCCTCCTTTGCCGTCTGCTTCTGCAGGCGGAGAAAATCCTTTTCGGTTTTGACTTCCAGGATACGCCGCTTCAGGGAACAGTAGCGGGCCAGCAGCTCAAAGATACTGCCCACCAGCATGCGGAAGCTGCTGCCGTGGATGATGTAGGGCAGGTTCCAGGACGCCTGTTCCAGAGCTTTCGACATATTTTCCGCGTCATGCTCCGCCAGGATATCGGACAGCTTTGTGAGTTCCTTTTCCCGCAGGCCCTCCAGGTCCTTTTTCTCGCCGAATACCAAATAACGGCCGGGGATACCCCAGCCGTCAAACATTTCATCGGCAATCGCCCCATACTTTTTCACGGTATCCAAAAGGTGGAATACATCTTCCTCGTCCCTGATCCGTTCCGCCTGGGCCGCCAGCTGATGGATCAGCCCGTACAGGTGTACTTCATCGTCGATGTGCTTCTCATATACGTTTTTCCCGATCACATACTGGTTTTTCTTATTTTCCATCGTGTCCTCCTTCTTCTGTTTCCGCCGCGGCTTCACCGGGGCGGGTGGTCATAATACTGTAAAGTTCGTTGTCCTGGGGGAAGTGGTCTGCGAAGGGCAGGATCACGTTCCCGAAGAAGATCAGGCCCTCGCCGGGGCCCGCATTGCTGATATGCGCCGCCTGCTGGGTGGAGATATTCAGCCGCTCGCAGAGGATTTTCCGGTCCCCGCTCGCCTGGTTCAGAAGATAGATAAAATCACTGTTTTCAAAAATGTTCTCGATCTCCGGGGAGGCTAAAAGGTCCTTAATGTTCTGAGTGATCCCCGTGGGGATGCCACCCCATTTGCGGAAGCGTTTCCAAATCTCCACGCTCCAGGACCCCACCTCGCCGCGGAGCAGAAGGTGGAACTCGTCCACATAGTACCGGGTAGCCTTGCCCTCGCTCCGGTTCACCGTGACCCGGTTCCATACCTGGTCCTGGATGACCAACATCCCCAGATTTTTCAGTTGTTTCCCCAACTCTTTGATATCGAAGCAGACCAGGCGGTTGTTGATATCCACGTTGGTCCGGTGGTTAAAGACATTCAGGCTGCCATGCACATACAGCTCCAGGGCGGCGGCGATCCGCTTCGCCTCCGGCTCCGGTTGCCGCAGGATTTCGTCATACAGGTCCTCCAGGATGGGGACATTCTCCGGCTTCGGGTCCGCCAGGTAAGGGCGGTAGACAGTGCGGACCGCCCGGTCGATCACCGTCTTTTCCACCGGCTCCAGCCCGTTCCGGCCGCCTGCCGCCAGCTCACAGAAAGAGAGGATAAAATCACTTTTCAGGGCAAGCGGGTTGTCATCCTCGGAGTAGTTGAGGCTCATATCCATCGGGTTCACATACTGGCTGCTGGTCGGCGATATTTTGATGACCTGGCCGCCGAGCCGCCGGACAACCGGGAAATATTCCGCCTCCGGATCGCAGATGATGATATCGTCCTTTGTCACCAGGAACACGTTGAGGATTTCCCGTTTTGCCGAAAAGCTCTTGCCGCTGCCCGGCGTACCCAGGATCAGCCGTTGGGCGTTTTGAGCTGCTTGCGGTCCGCCAGGATCATGTTGCCGGAAGTGGCGTTGAGGCCGTAATACAGCGCCTCGCCGCCCTGAAAGAGCTCCTGGGAGATGAAGGGGACGAAGATCGCCACGGAGGAAGTGGTAAGCCCCCGCTGAATCTTTACCTGGTTGACGCCGAGCGGCAGCGCCGACACAAGCCCCTGCTCCTGCTGGAAGTCCAGCCGCACCAGATGGCAGTTATGCTTCTGCGCCACACTGGACGCCCGGAGGATATCGTTCTCTAATCTTTGCCGGGTGTCCGCCACGTTCACCACCAGGAAGGTCAGCAGGAACATCCTTCATTGCGGCTCTGCAAATCCCGGAGGATGTTCTTTGCCTCCCCCGCGTAGGTGGCAAGGTCGAAGGGATGATATCAATATCAAACCCTTCCCTGGCCGCCCGCTTCTGAGCGTCGATCTTCATGCTGTCCAGGTCCGTGATCTTCCGTTTGACGGTCTTGATGGCTTCGTTCTGGTCCAGGCTCCGGATGTGGAGGCTCACAAAAATGGAGCTGTCCGTATCCAGCAGGTCGGCCAGTACCCGGTCATTGAGCTCCGGCGCGTGATCTGCAGAAAACTGGCCGCGCCGTATTTCCCGCCCATCCGGAACCGCCTGGCCTCGCCGAAGCGGAAGGAGGAAGGGACAATAAAATCCTTCACATGGAGGCCGGAAGGCGCCAACCAGTCCCATTCAAAGGAGAAGCGCTCCCCGTCCGGATGGAGGACGCCATGCAGCACCGCCAGCCATTCCCG
>ENA-OQEB01000260-OQEB01000260.1-human-gut-metagenome-genome-assembly--contig:-NODE-260-length-22481-cov-5.141093_pt1 | contig 22481 bp, 25 predicted proteins | sample MGYA00242787_ERZ504619 | MGnify/ENA primary metagenome ERZ504619 (study PRJEB26092, sample SAMD00036317) | human gut metagenome | host: Homo sapiens | study: EMG produced TPA metagenomics assembly of... | reverse complement strand
CATGCAGTTGTGGGGGCTGCCCGGGGGAAAATTGGGACTTTTGGTGGGGGTGGTAGGGCGGGAGCGTGGTGGGGCTGCGGGGGCGAGGCGAAATGGGCGGGCGCTCGTCACACAGACGCGTTAATGTTAGGGACATGCCTACTTTCACCAAAGAAGAAATCGTGCATCTGGCGATTTGGCCCGAATTGCACTTACTGACGAGGAGATCACCCGTCTGCAGGGCGATCTGAACGTCATCGCAGAATCCATCAACAAGGTCCAGGAAGTCGCTACCGACGATGTGGAACCAACCGCGAACCCGATTCCGCTGGAAGCCTACCTGCGCCCGGATGTGCCGGAAACCCCGCTGACTCAGGAAGAGGCGACCGCAGGCGCTCCGGTTTCCGAGGCCGGCATGTTTGTTGCACCGCGCATTCTGGGGGAGGAGTGATATGAGCGAACTCGTCAAGCTTTCCGCCGCCGAGATGGCGGCTAAGATCAAGCCAAGGAAGTTTCCAGCCGTGAACTGGTTGAAGCGCATCTCGAAGTCATCGAGCCGCCGAGCCGAGCATCAAGCTTTCCTGAAGGTGTCCGGCGATCAGGCTCTCGAACAGGCCGACGCCTTCGATGCCAAGTCCGATGAGGAAAAGGCACAGCTGCCGGAACTTGCCGGCGTGCCGATCGCCATCAAAGACATGATCGTCACCAAGGGCATCGAAACCACCGCAGCCTCCAAGATCCTCGAAGGCTGGGTGCCTCCGTACGACGCTACCGTCATCGAGAAGCTCAAGGCTGCAGGCATGCCGCTGCTGGGCAAGACCAACCTCGATGAGTTCGCTCAGGGTTCGTCCACCGAGCATTCCGCCTACCAGACCACACACAATCCGTGGGATACCGAACGTGTTCCGGGCGGTTCCGGCGGTGGTTCCGCAGCTGCAGTGGCAGCGTTCGAAGCCCCGCTCGCCCTGGGTACCGACACCGGTGGCTCCATCCGTCAGCCGGGCTCGCTGACCGGTACCGTCGGTGTCAAGCCGACCTACGGCGGTGTCTCTCGTTTCGGCGCAATCGCCATGGCTTCCTCGCTCGACCAGATCGGCCCATGCTCCCGTACTGTGCTCGACGCGGCTCTGCTGCAGGAAGTGATCGGCGGCCACGACAAGCGCGATTCCACGTCCATTCCGGAAGGCCCTCGCCCGATGGTGGCGGCCGCCCGCGCAGGCATGAAGCGTGATCTGAAGGGCCTCAAGGTCGGTCTGATCAAGGAGCTCGGCGGCGAAGGTTTCCAGCCGGGCGTTATGGCACGTTTCAATGAAGGCGTCAAGAAGCTCGAGGAAATGGGTGCTGAGATCACCGAGGTGTCTCTGCCTCACCTGCCGTACTCCCTCGGTGCGTACTACATCATCATGCCGTCCGAGGTCAGCTCCAACCTGGCTCGTTACGATGGCATGCGTTACGGTCTGCGCGTCATGCCGCCGGCGGGTGTTCCTCAGACCGCCGCCAACATGATGGCCTACACTCGTGAAGCCGGTTTCGGCGACGAGGTCAAGCGTCGTATCATTCTTGGCACGTATGCCTTGTCCGCTGGCTATTACGATGCTTGGTACGGTTCCGCACAGAAGGTGCGCACCCTGATCATCGACGATTTCAAGAAGGCTTTCGAGAAGGTCGACGTGCTTGTTGGCCCGACCAGCCCGGTCACCGCATTCAAGTTCGGTGAGAAGACCGAGGATCCGATGGCCATGTATGCCATCGATATCACCACCATTCCGGCCAACCTTGCAGGCGTTCCGGCCATGAGCATTCCTGCTGGTCTGAGCGACGATGGCTTGCCGGTTGGCTTCCAGTTCCTCGCTCCGCAGCAGCGTGACGAGGCCATGTACAAGCCTGCCGCGGCACTTGAGGCGCTCTCGAGGAAGACTGGAACGGTCCGATCTGGCAGTCCCTGAAGACCCCGTGGCTCGACGGCTTGAACAAGTAGGAAGCATCGGAGGAAAGAAAACAAAATGGCTGAAAAGTTGATGAAGTACGCCGATGCCGTCAAGAAGTTCGATCCGGTCATCGGTCTGGAAACCCATGTTGAGCTGAGCACCACCACGAAGCTGTTCTGCCCGGCCGAAGTCTCGTTCGGTGGCGATCCGAACAGCCAGCTCACCCGGTGAGCCTTGGTCTGCCGGGTTCTCTGCCGGTGGTCAACAAGACCGCCGTCGATTACGCCATCAAGCTGGGTCTTGCCCTGCATTGCGAAATTGCCGAGTGGAGCCAGTTCGCGCGTAAGAACTACTTCTACCCGGACATGCCGCGCGATTACCAGATCTCGCAGTATGACAAGCCGACCAACGGCAACGGCTATCTTGATGTGGAACTTGAAGACGGCACCGTGTTCCGTGTGCCGATCGAACGCGCCCACATCGAAGACGACGCAGGCAAGAACACCCACGTCGGTGGCGCTGACGGCCGTATCGAAGGCGCTGACCACTCCCTGGTCGACTACAACCGTGCAGGCGTTCCTCTGATCGAAATCGTGACCAAGCCGATCGTTGGCGCAGGCGATCGTGCTCCGGAAATCGCCGGTGCTACATGCGCGCCATCCGCGACATCGTGCGTGCGCTTAATATTTCCCACGCTCGCATGGAGCAGGGCAACATGCGTGCCGACGTGAACGTGTCGCTGCGCAACAGCCCGTCCGATCCGTTCGGCACCCGTTCCGAAACCAAGAACGTGAACTCGTTCCGCGGTATTGAAAAGACCATTCAGTATGAGATTCGCCGTCAGGCGGCCATTCTGAGCGAAGGCGGCGAGATTCTGCAGGAAACCCGCCACTGGGATGAGGCTTCGCAGACCACCGCAGGCGGCCGCGTGAAGTCCGATGCCGACGATTACCGCTACTTCCCGGATCCGGATCTGGTGATGCTGCACATCACCAAGGAGCACATCGAAGAGATGAAGGCTCAGATGCCGGAAATGCCGCGCGAGCGCCGCAACCGCCTGAAGGGCGAGTGGGGCTTCAACGATTTGGAGATGCGTGACGTGCTCACGCCGACGCTCTGGATCTGCTTGAGGAGACCGTCAAGCTGGTGCCACCGCCGCAGGTGCCAAGAAGTGGTGGCTGGGCGAGCTGAGCCGTGAAGCCAACAACAAGGGCGTGAGCCTCGAAGAGCTGCCGATCGCTCCGGCCGATGTTGCTGAGGTTGAGAAGCTGATCGCCGATGGCAAGCTCAACGACAAGCTGGCCAAGCAGACCGTCGCCGGTGTGCTTGCTGGCGAAGGCACTCCGGATGAGGTCGTCAAGAAGCATGGCTTCCAGGTCGTGTCTGATGACGGCGCTCTCGAAAAGGCCGTGGATGAGGCTCTCGCAGCCAATCCTGACATCGTTGAAAAGCTCAAGAGCGGCAATATGAAGCCGATGGGCGCCATCATTGGTGCCGTCATGCGCGCCACTCGCGGTCAGGCTGACGCAAAGGCCGTCACCAAGATCGTGATGAGCAAGATCAAGTAACGTTTACAACGATTGCTGACGATTACAGCCGATTGTTGAATCGCAGGAAAACGCACGTTCCAAAAAGCTTGGGACGTGCGTTTTTTTTCGTTATTCCGGAAAAGGGATTTCAAAGAAAGAGAATGCATAATCGCGAAGCGCATTTTCTTACGATTGCCGACATGTCCTTCAACATCAGGTTATGCTGGTAGAGGAATATGTACAGCGATTGCCGCCGCGCGGATTCACAGCTGACATACAGTCGGGTACAATACCCTCGGTATGGGTGCGGCGACGGTCGTGCCTGCAATGATGTAGGGGACAGGAATAATGCCAGAACAAGTTGAGGCTGCGACACAGGAGCAGTTGGACCAGCAGTCGCGTGAATTGCCGGATCTCATCGTCATTCCGTCTATCAAGGGCGAGATGGTGCATCTGCGTCCGTCCGTGATCGAAGATCTTGAACGTATGGACGCCATTGGGGCGTACATCGGCGCTTCCGGAATCACCGGCAAGGATCGGGTTGCCGAGCGTGGCGCGGTGCATGCGTGGGTGCGTCGTTCCGTGGCATGGTCCCAAGGCGAAACGCCGACCGAATCCGGTGTGGGGGATCCGGAGTCGCGTCGCACGATCGCATGGTCCATCATCACCGAAGCGACCATGATGGCGATGGCGAGATCGATGCGCGAATTCCGACAATGTGATTGGCATGATTTTCCTGATCGATATTGACGGTTGGGCTCGTTCCGCGCGCATTCAGGTGGTGCTTGGCAAGGATTACCGCGGCGTGGCTATTCGCGTGACATCATGCCGCGCGTGATGACGTACGGACTTGCGCCGGAACCGGCAGGCCTTGGCATGCATCGCATTTGGGTTGCCGTGCCCGAGCAGAACACGCGTTCCGTGTCCGTGTACCAGTCGTTGGGATTCGTGCCGTCCGGTCGTTCGCGCGACGCCTTGTGGAACGTTCGCAGAACCGTTACCAGGATCTGATCGTTATGGACACGCTGGTTGACGAGTTCGACCCGATCCGTTCGCTTGACGCGTTCGGCATGCATGTGATCGAAGATAATCCGGGCGTCAAGGAAGCGTTGAGCGCGCGCGAGCATTCCATTGCCATCCGACTGAATGAGAAGAATGCTTCGAAGCATGATGCGGAAGGTACGGATGTCAACGATGCCGCGGCAGCTGCGCAATCCGTGCAGAAAGCTTCTTCCGATGGTGCTGGTGACGTGGCCGAGGCTGTGCGGAAGGACGCGGAAGGCGCGGAACCTGCGCGACAAAGCGAGCATGATGATCGCAAGTCCGTTACTGGCGATGCCGATGCCGAAAACAGCTGGCCGTACACGGCGGGCGAGCGTAAGACGTCGAAGGAAGCTTGGTGGCGCACGCTTGGTCGTGGTCGCAAGCGCGATACGGAAGGTAAGTGATGAGCGCCGAGGATCTCGATAATTACGAAACCGACGCGGAACTGGCTCTGTATAAGGAGTATCGCGACGTAATCAAGCTGTTTACGTATGTTGTTGAAACGGAACGTCGCTTTTATTTGGCGAATAAAGTCGATTTCAATGTGCGTTCCGCAGGCCAGGACGTGTATTTCGACGTGCGCCTGACTGATGCTTGGGTGTGGGACGTCTATCGTTCCAGTCGTTTCGTCAAGAACGTGCGTATCGTCACGTTCAAGGATGTCAATGTTGAGGAAGTGCAGAAAACCGATATTGACATTCCTGATTCCATCTAGTTGCGCAGTTGCCGGTCACGCGGTTGCCAGTTGTGCGGTTGCTGGTCGCGTAGTTGGATTGCGTAATGTGGTTGCGCGCTTTGGCCGCGCAGTCGGGTCGTGCATCGGCCGGTTTGATGATTGCGTTTTGCATGATGCGATAGCCGTATATCCGGCTGACTTGGCTTGATTTTGTAAGCATTCGCACAAGTTGCGGTGTTCGTTTCCCTACCCTCGGGTAGACTATCAGGGATTTTTGTTTTCATAAGGAGACCTCAAAGTGACGCAAAAGCAATCCGTGGTGATTATCGGCGGTGGCCCTGCAGGCCTGACTGCCGCTTGGGAGCTCGTCAAGGACGGTGGCTCCGAGAACTACGACGTGACTGTGTTGGAAGCGACCCGCGAATTCGGCGGCATCTCCCGCACCGTCAAGCATGATGGCAACCGTATGGATATTGGCGGCCATCGTTTCTTCTCGAAGGACGAACGCATCATGGATTGGTGGAAGGGGGTCCTGCCGCTGCAGGGCGCGCCAAGCTATGATGACAAGAAGCTCGGTCGCGAGCACGATATGGAACCGGGCGGACGGATCCGGAAGTCGAAGACAAGGTGATGCTTAAGCGTCATCGCGTGTCTCGTATTTACTGGAACCGCCACTTCTTTGACTACCCGATTTCCCTGAGCGCCAACACGTTGAAGGCCATGGGTCCGAAGCTTACGCTTGTTGCCGGCTTCAGCTACCTGAAGTCCATGGTGCACAAGCTGCCGGAAGACAATCTGGAGAACTTCTACATCAATCGTTTCGGCCGCAAGCTGTATTCCATGTTCTTCGAGGGGTACACCGAGAAGCTGTGGGGTCGCCATCCGTCCCAGATTTCCGCCGATTGGGGTGCGCAGCGCGTCAAGGGCCTGAGCATTATGGGCGTGCTGAAGAACGCGTTCCAGAAGCTCCTGCCGAAGAAGCGCAGCAATGCTGAGGTTGAAACCTCGCTGATTGAGGAATTCTGGTATCCGAAGTATGGTCCGGGCCAGCTGTGGGAAACCGTCGAGGCCAACTGCGAGGCCGCGGGCGTGAAGGTCATCACCGACGCGAACGTGGTGGAGATTCGCCAGGCCGACGGCAAGATCGCATCCGTGGTATATGAGGATTCCGAAGGCAACCGCACCGAAATGGCCGCGGACGACTTCATCTCCTCCATGCCCGTCAAGGATCTCATCAACGCCGTGGACGCTTCCAGCAAGCCCGCGCCGAAGGACATGACCGAAATCGCCAACGGCTGCCGTACCGCGACTTCGTGACCGTTGGTCTGCTCGTCAAGCACCTGCGCCTGTCGAACACCACCGACATTCCCACCCTCGGCAACCCGCCGATCGTGCCTGATTGCTGGATTTACGTGCAGGATCCGGGCTACAAGGTCGGCCGTTTGCAGATCTTCAACAACTGGAGCCCGTACCTGGTCAAGGACGTTGACAACACCGTGTGGATCGGTCTTGAATACTTCTGCGAAGAAGGCGATTCCTTCTGGAACATGTCTGACGAGGAAGCGAAGAAGTTCGCCATCCAGGAGCTTACGCGCATGCAGATCATCAACGGTCCGCAAGACGTGATCGACTCCCATCGTGAGCGCGTGAAGAAGGCGTATCCGGCATATTTCGACACCTACGATCGCATGCCTGAGCTCGTGGAATACCTCGATTCCTTCGGCAATCTGTATTGCGTCGGCCGCAACGGCCAGCATCGTTACAACAACATGGATCATTCCATGGCCACCGCAATCGAGGCCGTCGGCAATATCAAGAACGGCAAGACGTCCAAGAAGAACGTATGGTCCGTCAATACCGACAAGAGCTATCACGAGGAAAAGTAGGTTCCGGCAAGACCTGCACCTGTTGCTGTAAAGCATGTGGTAAAGCGAAAGACCCGTCATGTGATCGCATGGCGGGTCTTTCGCATTGTGATTTGCGATTTGTCATTGACTTGAATGCTTGATTGGCATGAATACGTTGGCACGCCTACGTTGCGTTGGTCTGGATGACGTTGTATGGTTAGGGAAGTTCGAAAACCGTGATATTTCGCGGCGGACTTTCAGTGGCGGAAATTTCCGTATCTCTTTTTACAGCTGTTGCAGGCGTGTGTTTGCGAAAGCTAGGGGAAAGGCAAAAACCAGTGGCAACCAGCCCGAATCTTGAAGACATGAAACTGCCTGAGCTCAAGGAGCTCGCCAAGCAGATGGGCCTTCGCGGCACCTCCACCATGCGTAAGCCGGAACTTATCGCGACGCTTCAGGCCGCTCGTTCCGGCGGTGAAGCGCCTGCCGGTGTGACCGTGCGAGCTCCGAAGTCCGCTGCACCGGCCGCTCCGGTGGCTCCTGCTGAAGCCCAAACCGCAGACGCTGAGGTCGCGGCGAACACGGCTGAGGAATCCGGCAAGTCCAACGAGGCTGCCGAAAGCAAAGCCAACGAGGCTGAGCAGTCCGAAAAGCAGACGGCCAAAACCGTTAGGAAGACCCTTGCCGGACGTGCTGATAGCGCTGAGCGTGCGGAGCGCTCCGAACAGACGGAACGTGCCGAGCGCACCGAGCGTGCTGACCGTCGCAAGCAGGCTGAGGCTCCGACGAGCGAGGAGGCGGCCGATGTCATGGCCGCGGTGAACGCCCTGGACAGCATCGATGAGGCTCCGAAGCGCCGTCGCCGCCGTGATGCGGACGCTGCCACCGATCTGCTGGCCGAACTGGGATTGGACGATGCTTCGCCGAAGCAGGATGATCGTCGTCGCCATCGTAAGGATGATGCGTCCGACGTTGAGCCGCGCCGTCGCCGTCGTGCGGTGGAAGGGCCGAAGGATGAGGACGTTGTGCGCGATCTTGATGACATTCTCGCCACGTTGCCTTCGCAGGGCAGTGATGATGACGAACGTCGTGACGAGCTGAAGACGGTGATTTCGCGCGTCGTGGTCGCGGTCGCGTCAGCGATAGGGGTGACCGCGTGGATCGTCGTGGCCGTCGCCTGCGTGGCCGTGACCGCGATTATGACGAGCGTGACGAGCGTCGTGGCCGTACCGGCGACCGTAACAATGATCGCAACGAGCGTAACGATCGCGTCGAGCGCAACGAGCGCACGGATCGCAATGTTGAACGCGAACAGCGTCACGAGGAGCCGAAAGAGGATCTCGTGCCTGTCGCGGGCATCGTCGACGTGCTCGATTCCTACGCTTTCGTGCGTACCTCCGGCTATTTGCCGGGTCCGAACGACGTGTACGTTTCCATGGGCCAGGTCAAGAAGTATGGGCTGCGCAAGGGTGATGCCGTGCACGGTTCCATCCGTACCCCGCGTGAGGGCGACCGCCGCAACCAGCGTCAGAAGTTCGTGCCGCTGCAGTCCATCGACTCCATCAACGGCATGACCGTGGAGGCCGCACAGAACCGTCCGCAGTTCAACAAGCTCACTCCGCTGTATCCGCAGGAGCGTCTGAAGCAGGAAACCGCGCCGAACAAGCTCACCGGCCGCCTCATCGACATCGTGGCGCCGATCGGCAAGGGCCAGCGTGGCCTGATCGTGTCTCCGCCGAAGGCCGGCAAGACCATCACCCTGCAGAACATCGCCAACGCGATCGCCACCAACAATCCGGAAGTCCACCTGATGGTCGTGCTCGTGGACGAACGTCCGGAAGAGGTCACCGATATGGAACGTACGGTGCAGGGCGAGGTCATTTCCTCCACCTTCGACCGTCCGGCCTCCGACCACACCACCGTCGCCGAACTCGCCATCGAACGCGCGAAGCGTCTCGTGGAGCTTGGCCAGGACGTGGTGGTGCTGCTTGATTCCATGACCCGTCTGGCCCGTGCCTACAACATCGCCGCTCCGGCTTCCGGCCGTATTCTTTCCGGTGGTGTGGATGCCCAGGCGCTGTACCCACCGAAGAAGTTCTTCGGTGCCGCTCGTAACATCGAAAACGGCGGCTCTCTGACCATCATCTCCTCCGCACTGGTGGAAACCGGCTCCAAGATGGACGAGGTGATTTTCGAGGAGTTCAAGGGCACCGGCAACATGGAGCTGCGCCTGAGCCGCGAACTGGCAGACAAGCGCCTGTTCCCGGCCATCGACGTGAACGCTTCCGGCACCCGTCGCGAGGAACTCATCACCGATCCGCAGGAGCTGCCGATCATCTACCGTCTGCGTCGTCTGCTTGGCGGTCTGGAGCCTGAGCAGGCTTACCAGACGCTTGTGCCGCGTCTGAAGAAGACCGCGACCAACCGTGATTTCATGGCGTCGCTGATCCAGCAGAGCGGCAATACCGCGAATAACGGCAACAGCTAATCGCAGGTAATCGCAATCTGCGGTTACGCATCCAAGGGTCGTATGACAATCGCCATGCGGCCCTTTTGTTTCGTTCGGCTGTCTTTCTGTTCGGCTGTTTTTCCGTTTTGCAGTTTTCAACTACTTTCGAATGCGTTTCGATTGTTTTTCGAAAGTTCCGCACGATTCGGCAATGTGGATGATCACGTTGTGGACATACGGTATGTAAAAATCGACGCACGAAAAAATACGAAATCGAAAGTAAAAAGACGAAAATAGTATTGCTATATAGGGGGTATATGAAAAAAATAGGAGAAAAATGATTGAAAATCGAAATTCGTTGGAAATGTTACGAAAATGCAGTTGACGGATTGTGTGTTGGGGTGGGTATGGTAATGGACGGAAACGTGAGCTGCATAGGGGAGTCGGTCCTACCGGACTGATGCAGAATGCTTGTTGGAAAGGGGTATCTATGACAGGCAATGGCAACGAACCCGACACCACGCATGCGAGCATGGGACAATTCGACGATATCGACGAGACCATTCTCAGCATGCTGGAGAAAGACGGCCGCGCTACGCTGTCTCAGCTTTCGGACGCTACGGGACTGTCGATTTCCGCGGTGCAATCGCGCGTGCAGAAACTGGAACGTCGTAATGTGATTCTCGGCTACAAGGCCGTTATCGACGATGAAAAGCGTGGCCTCGCCGTACGTGCCTACATTGCGGTCACGCCGATCGATTATTCCAAGGAAGCCGAGATTCCCGCCAAATTGCAGGATATCGAAGGCATCATGTCGTGCGATTCCGTGGCTGGGTCACCCAGCTACATGCTGACCGTGCGCGCAGCCTCGCCAAGCAAGCTTGAGGATCTGCTGAACGTCATCCACCAAACGGTGCCGGTGAGCACGGAAACCACGATTGTGCTGCAACGGTACTTCTCCAAGTGACATGCGCGCGGTAGTCTTGTACGCATGAGCGATAGCGAACATGACTGGCTTCGGCCAGAAGAAGAGCATGAAACCGAAACCGTCATCGATGCGGGCACCGCGCAAAGCAATCCCGAGGTCGCCGATGCCGTGGCGAAAATCGCTGCATTGCGCCAGTCGATCGACAATGTCGACACGGCCATCGTTTCCCTACTGGCGGAACGCTTCAAATACACGTCCCAAGTGGGTGTGCTGAAAGCCCGCGCGGGTTTCGCGCCGGCCGATTACAAGCGTGAGGATTACCAGATCGAACGGTTGCACCGCATTGCTGTCGATGCCGGGTTGGATCCCGACATCGCCGAAATGTATCGCGAATTCGTGGTGACCGAAGCCAAGCGCAGGCATAAGCGCATCGCCGAGAACGGCGTCGATCCGGGTGCGCTTGACGTATTCGCCTGACCTGTCTGTTTTCCGCGAAATCGTTTCTTGCCGGGGCATGCCGCGCGCTACATTGATTGCTTTGGAACGTTGTTTTGATTGCGATTGAGAGGCTCGGCATGCGTCGTTCTGTTGCGTTTCGTGCATCTTGTGCCCATCATGCCGATAGCACGCGTGGTGAGCGTGATATGCGTGTGGCGAGTGTCCATCTGCGGCACATGCTGGCTGCGTCCATTGCGGTAACGCTGGTTTCGGCGGCTCCCGTATGCGCGGTCGGGGTTTCGAATGTGGTTGATGCGGTGCGTCGGAACGGCGAGTACGTCTCGGCGGTGGCCTCGCACGATGTGATGAGCGCATATGAGTCCGTTGATGAGCCGGGCCGCTTGTATTTGACGAGTGACGCCGCTTCTGCAACTGATACGGACATGAATGCAGATGAGGGCGCGACGTCTTCGCAGCGCGTGCCGCAAGAGCGTGTGGAACTGCCGTGGGATATAACGGCGACCTTTACTTTGGACGGTCCGACCGTCAGCGCATCCAAGATTTCCGGTGCATCGGGCGTGGTCGGCATCCGCATCGATCTGAAATCGGAACGACCGGAGGAAACGGCTGATCTGACGCCGATCGTCGCGTTCACCATTCCCAACCGCGTCGGCAATGACGCGACCTCAGACGAAGGCGTGCTTGTGTCTGCCGGCAATTCGTCGACATTGGTCGCTGCGGTAGGCAAGCCGGGTGAGGATCTTACGATTCATACGTATGTGACTGCGAAAAACTTCACCATGAGTTCGCTGTCTGTCGCCGCTGTTGCCTGCGATTCCGAAAGAACTGGCTGCTATGGCAATCTCACCAGTTTGACCGATCGCGCATCCACATTGGTGGATGGTTTGACGAATGTCGGATCGCAACGCAACCATGAGCTCATCGCGCAGCTCGAACAACTGCGCGATCATGAAAAGGAGCTTGCCGAAACGACCATCGCCCAGCGTGAGCAGGAACATGAGCAGGCGTTCAACGGGTATATCGACGCGTACGTCGGCTCGTATACGACGCATCTTTCCGGATCGATTGGCGATACCACGCAACTTACCGCCATTCTCGGCACCGCGGCCGAATTGAACGGCGATACTGCGGTGGCGCAGTCCGTGGTCGATCTGCCAACGCGGTCAACGATGTGAGCGCCGCATACCGACATACGGGTGCCGCCGACGCGGTGAACGAGGTGATTCGCACCATCGAACAGCGTGGCACATCCGGTTTGGTGGCGGAACTCAACAAGCGTGCGGGCGAGGAGCAGCAGCGTGGCGCCAAGGATTACAGTGCCGGCCAGTCGCAGCTTTCTTCGGCGATGATTCCGTATTCCATGGATTTCACCGACGCGTACACCGCTCGGCTTAAGGAATTGGGGGCTTCCGCAGGTTCGGCGCAAAACTTGGAATCTCAGGCGATTGCGGATGTGCGCAACAGCATTGACGGCAATGAGAAGTTGAAGTCGGCTTCAAGCAAGGTTGACGATGCGATGCAGGCGTTGGCGGATGCGAGCGAGCACACGGGTCAGGCCAGTGCGTTCCACCAGATCGTGCTTCGTTTTGCGGATCAGCTTGATGCAGGTGATGATTCGACCAGTTCCGACGATACTGTCGATGGTTCGGAAGTTACGTTGAAGGGGTCTATGGGACTTGCCTCGGCTTCGGAGACGTCGCTTGCGGGCCGTGCCGAGCGGGCGCGTATCAAGGCCCAACGCAAAGAGGAACGCGCGCAGGCGGATGCGGCCAATCAGCAGAACGCTTCCGACGGTACTGCGGCCAGCTTGGTGGACGACAAGAACGCCATCAGCATGGATGATGTGATGAGCTACGCGGGCGGCCTGCGATCGTCATTTGGCGCGGCTGCCGATACCACGTCGAAGAACGTTGCGAAAGTCGGGGGAGTGGAATCAAAGAAATCCAGCGATGGCGATTCGGTAGATTCCGCATCTGAAAATACTGGAACAACAGGAAAAACCGCATCTTCCGAAATGTTGATGACAAGTGCGTTGCCGATTGCAGCATACGGCATTGCTGGTTCCGGAAATCGCACGTTGATTGTGCCTGATAATAGCGATTTGATTGACGAGACCGTTGAAATTGCGGCCGCTGCCGAAATATTGCAGCAGGCTTTGCAGAAGCTGTATCCGGATATGCCTGTGCAATCGCAGCCTGCTAAGGCCGCGCAATCTCAATATCTGCTTGCAGTTCCCGTTTTATAAAAATGTATAAACATAGGATCCAGATACACAAAGAGGGGGCCTTCCAATCGTGGAAGATCCCCTCTTAGGCTTTTTTAGCCGGCTGAGCCGTTAAGCAGACAGTCCTGTGACTGTCTGTAGGTGAAGTGAACGGCTTTGCCACGAAGCTGCCGGTTTCACCTACAGTTGCCATTAGTTCTTCGGCTTTTTAGCCGGCGGCTCTCCAAGTTCGCTGTCGGCCACAATCACGTCGATGGCGGCTTCGGCATCAGCCTTGGCCTCCTTGACGGCTTCCTTGGCTGCTTCGGCGGTTTCCTTGACGGCCTTCAGTGCGGCGGCCGCTCCCATGAAGGAGATGCGTCCGACCACGCGACCGGCCTCGGCGATATCGCCCAATGCGCTTTCGATGGATTCGCGCGCTTCATCGGAAACGCCCAGCTGCACGGAAAGGATCGGGGTCTTCATCGAAACCTTGGCCTTCGACTTGATGCCACGCAGCGCGGCCAGAGCTTCACCGGCATGGGTGAGCAGCTCCGGGGAGACGGCTGCTGCGGCCGCATCGTACGTTTCAGCCTTCGGCCATGCGGCGTGGTGCACGGAGCCTTCGCCTCATGCATCCAGCTCCACACTTCTTCGGTGGCGTACGGCAGGTACGGTGCCAGCAGGCGTGCGAAGGCATCCAAGCCCAGTCCCAGCGCGGTGCGAGCGGACTTCACGGCCTTCTCGCTCGGCACATGGCCGGTGGAGTCTGCGGTGCCGTATGCACGGTTCTTGACCAGCTCGATGTAATCGTCGCAGAACTGCCAGAAGTAGTTTTCGATGACTTCCAAAGCCTTGGAATGCTCGTAGTTGTTGAGGCTTTCGGTGGCTTCGCGCACTACGAGGGCCATCTTGGCCATGGCTGCGCGGTCCAGCGGCTCGGTCACGTCGGCAGGGTTCCAGCTTGCGGTTGCCGGAGCGCCCACATGGTGGTTCTCATCCTCACGGCCGATGGCCAGTGCGAACTTGGTGGCGTTGAGCAGCTTGATGGCCAAACGGCGGCCGATCTTCATCTGGCCTTCGTCGTAGGTGGCATCCAGGCCCAAACGTGCCGCAGCGGCCCAATAACGCACCGCGTCGGCGCCGAACTGCTTGATCGGCTTGTCTGGCACAACTACGTTGCCCTTGGACTTCGACATCTTCTTGTGATCCGGATCAAGAATCCATCCAGACAGGGTGGCATTGGCCCACGGCAGACACTTGTTCTCGAGATGCGCGCGATCCACGGTGGAGAACAGCCAGGTGCGGATGATGTCCTGACCCTGCGGACGCAGATCCATCGGGAAGGTGGCGTTGAAAATCGCCTGGTTCTCTTCGCCTGGCTCTTCCCAGCGGGTCACGATCTGCGGGGTGAGCGACGAGGTCGCCCACGTATCCATGATGTCAGGTTCGGCGGTGAAGCACCGGGCACGTCGCGCTGGTCCTCGCTGTAGCCTTCCGGCACATCGTCGGTCGGATCGATCGGCAAGCGGTCCTCGCTCGGCACGATCGGATGATCGTAATCGGCGGTGCCATCTTCCTTCACCGGATACCACAGCGGGAACGGCACGCCGAAGAAGCGCTGACGGGAGATCAGCCAATCGCCATTCAGGCCGTTCACCCAGTTTTCGTAACGCACGCGCATGAAATCAGGATGGAAGTTCAGTTCGCGACCGCGTTCGATCAGTTCGGCGTTCAGCTTCTGATCGGTGCCGCCGTTCTTGAGGTACCACTGGCGGGAAGTGACGATTTCGAGCGGCTTGTCACCCTTCTCGTAGAAGTTCGTCATACGCTTGGTCGGAGTCGGTTCGCCGTCAAGATCGCCGGATTCGCGCAGTGCGTCGACGATGATCTTGCGTGCGGAGAATGTCGTCTTGCCGGCGGTTTCCTGGAAGACGCGCTTGCCTTCCTCGTCTTCGATCCAGTCCGGGGTGTCCATCACGATGCGTCCGTTGCGCTGGATGATGGAACGCAGCGGCAGGTTCAGATCACGCCACCACTCAACGTCGGTCACGTCACCGAACGTACAGCACATGGCGATACCTGCGCCCTTGTCCATTTCCGCGGCCTTGTGCGCCAGAATCGGCACCTTCACGTGGAACAGCGGGGAGTAGACGTACTGGCCGAAATACGGCTTGTAACGCTCGTCATCCGGGTGCGCGATCAGTGCGCCGCAGGCTGCCAGCAGTTCCGGACGGGTGGTTTCGATGTAGATCGGAGTGCCGTCTTCGAAGCGGAACGCCACCTTGTGGTAGAAGCCCGGATATTCGCGGGATTCCAGCTCGGCCTGGGCCACTGCGGTCTGGAAGGTCACATCCCACAGGCCCGGAGCGTCTTTCTGATACGCTTCGCCGCGGGCCAGATTGCGCAGGAACGCCTTCTGGCCACGCGCTGCGGGTGCTCGCCGATGGTGTGGTAGGTCTGCGTCCAGTCGATGGACAGGCCGAGGGAACGCCACAGCGCCTCGAACTGCTTCTCATCCTGGGCGGTGAGCTTCTCGCACAGTTCGATGAAGTTCTTACGGGAGATCGGAACCTGATCCTTGCGTCGATCTTCTTGCCATCGGTGCCTTCGAACGGCGGTACGAAATCAGGATCGTACTTGAGGGAGGTGTCCACACGCACGCCGTAATAGTTCTGCACACGGCGTTCGGTTGGCAGGCCGTTGTCATCCCAGCCCATCGGTAGAACACGTCGTAGCCGTTCATGCGCTTGAATCGCGCGATCACATCGGTATGCGTGTACGAGAACACGTGGCCCACGTGCAGGTGGCCGGAAACGGTGGGCGGCGGGGTGTCGATGGAATACACGGCCTTGCGGTCGCGGGTGCCCTGGAACTTGTAGACTTCGCTTTCGTCCCAGACTTCGCGCCACTTGTCTTCGAGACCGTCCACGCCGACCTTGTCGGGCAGCGGCGTGAGGTTCGCGTTGATGGTAGTATCTTGGCTTTCAGTCATAAACGCTAGTCTAGAAAGCGAATGTGACAACTTACGGAACTGCAGCCGAATGCCGAAATCGCAAGAAAATCAGCGCAACACACGGATTGTCCGCAGTGTTCGGCGATTGATTGACAATCGCGGGAAAATCACTGCAACTTCACTCTGCTCAACGGCAGCAGACGGTCGGTCAGATTTTTCGGATATCCCTGCAATTGGTCGCTTACCGCCATGAAATTCTTGCGCGTGTACAGCCAGTCGCTTGCCGCGTTTTCGCTGACGGCGCGTGCATACGTGCGCATGCGTGCCTGATAATCGTCATCATTGGTGGCCGCCATCGCGTCCGCATATGCCTGCTGCACATCGCCGTTCTCATAATGGAACACGCTTTGGCCGTCGGTGAATACGCTCGCATCGTTTTCGCCGCTCATGGTGGTGAGCGCGATATTGTAGGTGCCCGCGTTCATGCGTTCCGTGACTTGCGCCGCGGAATCGAGCACTTCCAGATTGACGCCGATATTGAGCTGTTCGATCGCCGATTTCACGGTGTTGCCGATCTGCTCATATTCCTTGGGCACCAGCAGATCGATATCGGCGATATAGTATGCGCCGAAATAGCTGCGCATCTGCTGGCCCTGCTCAAGATTGTAGGGGAACAGTTCGCTCAGATCCTCATACCCGTCTTCCAGCGGGCTTATCGGGCCTCCGAGCGGCGAATAGGCGTCCGGAGCGTCTTTGGCGATGGTCTGCGCGTCGATGGCGTATCTCGTCATTTTGCGGATCTGCTCGTCGGAGAACGGGCTTTCGGTGCCGTTATTGAAGGCGAGCATCACTTTGTCGAAGCTGATGCCGCTGTCGGAGTTGATGCCGCTTTGCTGGTTGAGCTCATCGGCGGCAGACGCGCTCAACGGCAATGCCATGCTGATTTTCTTGGCTTCCATGGCGCTGACCAGCGAATCTTCGGAAGCGTAGTAATACAGCGTTATTTGCGATGCGGCGGCTTTGGTGCCCCAATACGAGTCGTTGCGCTGCAGCACGATCTGTGTTTTCGACGAGGCTTCCACGGTGAACGGTCCCGATCCCACGGCTTTCTTGCCGTAATTCGCCGTGCTTTCCTCATCGTAAACAATGCCGGCACGCCCGCTCAACGCGCGCAGAAGGCACGGATGCGGCTGATTGAGGGTGATGACCACCGTTTTTTCGTCGGGATTGGTGATTTCCTTGAGACTACCAAGTTGGTCGGATCCCACGTAATTGTTGTTGATGACGTTTTGCAGCGACCAGACCACGTCGGACGAGTCGAGTTTATGGCCGTTGGCGAAGGTCATGTTGCTGTTGAGCGTGAACGTGTAGGTCAGTCCGTCGTCGGAAATCTGCCATGATTTCGCGATTGACGGCTGCAGTTTGTTGGTTTCGCTGCGTGACACCAGGGTTTCGTACACGTTTTCGAGCAGCGCCTGCTCCAGCGCGGTGCCCTGTTCGGTGCGGATGTCGAGCGATTCCGGCGCGCTGCCCTGAATGCCGATGGCCACGGAGGAGTCGGAAACGAGCGTGGTGAAGGAGGTAATCGGATTTTTGCGGTTCGTCAGCGACCAGCCCAGCCAGGTCATGACGCTGAGCATGATGGCGACGCCGAAAAAGATCAGCCATCGCGTGATTTCGGCTTTCAGCTTGGCTTCCCGCCCGTTTTCTTCTTCCATGGTGTCTTCCATGGTGCTGAGTCTAGTTGGCACAGGCTACAGCGGGCATGCGCGTTACGCTGCGAATGCGCTCGGACAGGTGTCGTTAAGGGGGCAGTTGAGGCAGTCGGGCTTGCGCGCATGGCATATGGCACGACCATGCAATATCAGCCTGTGAGACAGGTCCGTCCACTCTTCGGGCGGGAAGCAGGCGGTGATCTCTCGTTCGATGGCTTTGGGGTCGGGGGAGCCGCTCGCCCAGTCCGAACGCCAGCGCAGTCGCCCGGTCACACGGATCACATGCGTGTCGACAGGGAATCCCGGCACGCCAAAAGCATTGCCAAGCACCACGTTCGCGGTTTTGCGCCCGACCCCGGGCAGACTTGTCAAAGCATCCATGGTTTGCGGCACCTCGCCGTCGAACCGTTCGCACAATGCGTAAGAAAGTCCGATGATGTTCTTTGCCTTCGTATGATGAAATCCGATGGAATGAATGATGCTTTCCACGTGTTCGGGATTGGCGCTCGCAAGTGCGGCCGGTCCCGGATATTCGCCGAATAATTCCGGTGTGACCATATTCACGCGTTTGTCGGTGGTTTGCGCGCTTAGCACGGTCGCCACCAGCAGCTCAAACGGGTTTGAAAAATTCAGCGCGCATTTCGGATGCGGAATCTCCTCGCACAATACGGCGTATTCCTGATGCATGCGTGACAGTCGCGCTTGTTTCGATTCCCGGGGCATGGCACCAGTCTACCGTCGCATGAATATGCAATCGCGCGTACGAAAGTGAGATAGCCGACAGTCAGATCGCAAGTATCGTGGCAATCGCAAGCATCGCAAATCGCAGGCAATGCTTGCAATGCGAATAGTGCGACAATCAGTTTTCGCTCGAAGCGTTGTGGCTGCGGCGTCCTTGGCTGCCGCCTCGCCTTCCTCTTCTTCCGGAGGATCAAAACGATAGCCGACATTGCGCACGGTACCGATCACATGCTCGTATTCGCCGCCCAGCTTGGCGCGAAGACGACGGATATGCACGTCGACGGTGCGGGTGCCGCCGTAATAGTCATAGCCCCACACTTCCTGCAGCAGCTGCGCGCGGGTGAACACGCGTCCCGGATGCTGCACGAGGTACTTGAGAAGCTCGAACTCCTTGTATGCCAAGTCGATCGGATGCCCATGCAGACTTGCCGTATAGCCGTTGGTGTCCACCACCAGGTCGCCGGAGTGGATCATGCCGTCTTCGTTCTGCACGCCCGATTCTCCGGAACCGGAAACCGCATTGACCGGCGAGTTGCCGCGCTCGGATACCAAGCGAAGACGCCCCTCAACTTCGGCCGGGGAAGCGGACGCCACCACCACGTCGGCGATGCCCCACTGCGAATTGACCACGGTGAAGCCACCCTCGGTGAGGACGAGCACGATCGGCGTGGACAGTCCGGATGCATGAATCAGGCGGCACAATGTTTTCGCCGTGGCCAGATCATCTCGCGCATCCAGAAAAAGAATGGTGTTTTCCGGCATTTTCACCAGACTTGCCGCGTCCATTGGTAGCACGCGTACGCGGTGGGAAAGCAGCGCCAGAGAAGGAAGCACGGTAGCTGGGTCGCTAGCGAACGTCATAAGCGTCAGATCCGTCACGTTAGCTCCCTTTGTCTCTTGTACTGGTTTTGTATCGTTGCCGCGATTGTACTCTTGTTGTGTGTTGTCGGCGTTTCATTAATTTTATCTGAACTATGTGGACACTTGCGGCTACATTTAATGGTATCGCATACGTAATGACCACATTATGGAAAATCATGAAAAGGGGACGAAATGACCGCCTCTGAAAAAGTTGCCGTCAAGTCGGCTCAGAAAGCCTCGTTCGGCAAGGTGTTTGCCGTCCAAATCGCCGCATATGTGGTGCTGGTTGTGCTTGCTCTGATTCCCGGCATTTCCTATGGGAATGCGGAAGAGCCCGCAATCGTGTCGTTCACGGTTGTGGCTTCCGTGGCGATGATTGCGCTGCTTGCCGTGTTCAACCCGTTCCGCGATGGTGTTGCGGGGCATGCGATTTCCGTGATTGCGGGCTTGCTTTCCGTGGTGTGTGCCACGACGATGATGCTCGGACGTGCGATTTTCCCTGCCGGTTTGGGTGACGAAGACACGTTTTGGATGCAGGAAGGCTGGATCGCCGGCGTCGGCGGTCTGCTGATCCTGCTGATTGTGGTTTCGTTCGGGCGTCAGATGGCGCGTGAGAACCGTACGCATCTGATTCGTTCGCTGTCGCACAATGTTGTGGAAGGCGTTGCCATGATTGGCAGCGCGGGCTGGTGCTTCCTATCGACGCTGCTGCCGATTCGTTCCGGCGAAAACGCGGCTTCCACCGATTATGGCTCGACGACGGCGTGGGCTGTTGCGGTGATTGTGGCGTTGTTGCTGATTATCGCGCTTGACGCGTGTTCGTATTGGTGGAATCGTGATGCCGATCCCGATCCGCAATCCAAGAATCCGTGGATCGGCATTGCGCTGCTGCCGGTTATGATTTCCGGAATTGTGGTCGGTATCGCATCGTACGCGACCGTCATGTTCTAATAGTGTGATTCCTGCAATCGCGAGAAAACGCGAAAGCGCAGGAAAATAATCGCAAGTATTTGCGGTAAGCGGTAATGTAAAAGCCCATAATCATGTGCGATTACGGGCTTTTACTGTAAGTTTGTATATTTATTTGTATATCTGATTTGCGATTATTATGCGAGGAATCCGAGATGTTCCAGCAATACTTTCACGCCGATCAGAATAAGCACGACGCCACCTGCGATCTGTGCGGGCTTCTGCCAGCGCGAGCCGAACGCGCGACCGATATACAGACCGGCTGCGGAGAACAGGCCGGTGGTGATGCCGATGATGATCACTGAAATCCAAATGTTCAACGACATGAATGCGAAACTGACGCCGACGGCGAATGCGTCGATGCTGCAGGCCACGGCGAGCGGAAGCATGTGCTTCCAATCGAAATCAGCGGTTTCCTTGGCGTTCTCTTCATCCTCTTCGAATGCTTCACGCACCATGTTGCCGCCGATGAGGCGAGCAGGCCGAAAATGATCCAATGGTCGACGGCGGTCACGTATTTGCTGAGCGTGGAGGCGGCGAAATAGCCGAGCAGTGGGAAAAGCGCCTGAAATCCGCCGAACCAGAGGGCGGTTTTGAACGCGTCGAGGCCGCGTAGTTTTTTGACGGTGAGACCTTTGCCGATGGAAACGGCGAATGTGTCCATCGATACGGAAACGGCAATAAGTAATGTTTGAATCAACATAGCTGGTATATAGGTTCATCCCGCCGGTTTCCCACGGGATGGGCCTCGACGGAGTCTCACGTCCGCCTACGCCTAGGGGTACCGACATAGAACTGCCGCGCCAGCCAGCGGGCTTTGAATTCTGCGAATACTGTTCGCATGCCGTGAATTACGTGTTCCACTATAGCGGCCCCGGCGAATATGCGCGTGCAGTATGAGTGTATCCCGTCTGCGGGCTGTTTCTTCCACTCGCTGGAGGAATCTGGACACTTGGAGGGTATGGTTTTGTCCGTTTTCCTCCAATCGGTGGAGGAATCTGCCCGCTGAGAAGTTGATTTGCGGGCATTTTCTTCCAGTGACTGGGGGAATTTGTCCGCTGGAAGCCGTGTTAGTGGGGTGATTGTTCCAGTGAGTGGAGGTTTTTGCCCGCTGAGGGGCTGGTTTGCGGGAGGATTCTTCCAGCGACTGGCGGAATCTGGACGTTGGAAGGTATGCAAAAGCCCGTTGACGTGTGCGAGTGCGTACGTCAACGGGCTTTCCTTGGATTGCTACCTAAAGCTATCTAGAAAGGCGTGGAAATCACTTCTCGGATTCTTCGAGGCGCTTGCGGGCGGCCACGATTTCTTCCTCGGCCTTGGCGGCACCGGTCCAGTAATCGCCCGGCAGCACTTCCTTGCCCGGCTCCAGAGCCTTGTACTGCTCGAAGAAGTGCTTGATTTCAGCCTTGTGGTACTCGGAAACGTCTTCGACATCCTTGATGTCGTCGAAACGTACGTCAGCCGGCACGCACAGCACCTTGTCATCTCCGCCAGCCTCGTCGACCATGTGGTACAGGCCAACGGCGCGGCATTCCACCACGCAGCCCGGGAACACGGAGTTCGGGATCATGACGAGTGCGTCGAGCGGATCGCCATCCTCGCCCAGAGTGCCGTCGATGTAGCCATAGTCATCCGGGTAACCCATGGAAGTGAACAGGGTGCGGTCCAGGAACACGCGGCCGGTCTCGTGGTCCACTTCGTACTTGTTCTTGGAGCCGCGCGGAATTTCCACCACGACGTTGAAGGTTTCTGCCATGTCATTTCTCCTTGAGATTGGGCAGTTTGCATTATCAGTAACCACAATACCGCTTTCCACCGAAGTGGAACCGGTATTGTGGTATGAATCGAAACGAATTTCTAGTCGAGCTGACCGAGATTAATCAGATCGATTGAGACTCAATCAGTCTTCGACTACGGTGAGCACGTGTGCCACGTCGGCCCAAGGGGCGAGCGAAACGTAGTTGTCGTAACCCCATTCGAAGTCGCGGCCGGTCAGCTCATCATGCACCTTGAGCGGCTTGTCGGTGGCGAAACCGAAGTCGCCAAGCTCGATGTGCACAATGGACTGGTGCGCGTTGTGTCCGTCGAGGTTCACGATCACGATCATCGTATCTGCCTTGCCGGTACCGGTCAGTTCGGCCGGAGTCTGACGCAGGAATGCGATCACGCCGCGTCGTCGCTCGGCAGAATGTGCAGG
>ENA-OQEB01000259-OQEB01000259.1-human-gut-metagenome-genome-assembly--contig:-NODE-259-length-22497-cov-3.995887_pt1 | contig 22497 bp, 40 predicted proteins | sample MGYA00242787_ERZ504619 | MGnify/ENA primary metagenome ERZ504619 (study PRJEB26092, sample SAMD00036317) | human gut metagenome | host: Homo sapiens | study: EMG produced TPA metagenomics assembly of... | reverse complement strand
TCGATTCGGTCCTCTCTCAAGGTCTCGGCCGCGAGTTTCGCCTGAAGCGAGCCTTGAACCTGCGATGGACGTCTACGACTACATCGTTATCGATTGCCCCCGTCCCTCGGTCTCTCGACCCTGAACGCCCTCGTCGCGGCAGATGACGTGGTTATCGTAACCGAGCCGTCGATGTTCTCGATTAACGGTTTCGGCAACGTCTACGATCTCGTCGAGTCCATCAAAGCCGACTATGCGTTCAACCCCGACCTCAATATCGACGGCATCCTGCTCAACAAGTACAGCAAGGACGAGGTTGCATCCCGAGCCGCCGACGAGCAGCTTCCCGCGATCGCCGAGCTTGGCCATACGAAGCTCTACGCGGCGCGTCCGATGAAGCACAAGGCGATTGAGGACGCGGCGAACAACAAGGAGCCGCTGTTCGGCTTCCGCCCCAACGATGCCGCCGTGGCCGAGTTCCGCAAGTTTGTGGACGAAAATCTGGCGGCGAATAGCCATGGGCGCGCCATCGAAGAACCGCATGGACTCACGGCCGACGCGAAGCGTGCCATGCTGAGCCGGCGTTCGGGGAGTCCGTCCGTACGCTCTGCGGAAACTGCCAAATCGACAGGCCCCTATCCCTTTGGCGATGAATGCGTGAAGGGGATGGCGGCTGCAATCAAGGCGGCCTACTCCAAGGAGTATGCGGCGGGGGATTTCCCACGCCAGACGCAGGTCTCCTTCAAGATTGATTCCAAGGCGGTAGACCGCATGAAGTCGCAGCCGTCACCCACCACATCCGCATGCGCGATCTTTGGGCGATAGCGACCGATATCGTCATCCAAGCACTCGATGAACTCGATAGGGAAGGGATTTAAATGGACGAGATTGAGGATATTACCGGAACCTCGCATCAGGATTGGCAGGTCGAGCGGGTCTTGGAGCCCAAAGACGTTCTCATTCCGAAGGGGATGAAGACGCTCGCCAAGACCCTGCGGCACGCAGGTCAGCTGCTCGCGGTAGCGACCGCCTCCAATCCCGATGACCCTGAGACTCCCCGTTATGCCTTTATCACCGTCTCTCGCAAGAACCGCGCCGAAATCAAGGCGTTCATCTGCGAGTTGACGCCCGAGCAATACCAAGATTTATTCGAAAGCGAGTGACCCTATGTCCGATTCTGCAAACAAGCTGCCCGTTCTGACCGATGAACAGCGCCGCGCGAACCTTGAGAAGCTACAGCCGTCCGAAAGGAACGCAAAGCCTTGCTTGACTTGGTTCGCCAGGGTTCCGTCACCTTCGAGCAGGCTTCCGCTGATCCCAGATACTGGCGTATTCCCGTGGTTCGCCTGCTGATCGCCGTCCCCGGTATCGGCAAGATGAAGGCCACCCAGCTCATGGCTCAAGCCGGCATCTCCCCGAATCGCCGAGTCAAGGGTCTCGGTTGCCGACAGCGTGATTACATCATCGAGCATCTCCCCGCGTCCAAGGCTAGGACATGTCCCTGCTTGCGACATTTCTTTATTTCGCGGCGGTCATATCAGGCTATGCCGCCGCCATGGCCCTACTCCTTTGTCCTTGGCTGGCGAAGGGGCTGCGGCGTCGTCTCCCTCGTATTTGATCGATTCTATTTCACGGATCGGGTTTCACGCTTTCCCGACACCCCATTTGTTTGACTCCTTTCCTTCCTTTATGTGACACGTGCCTGAGTGGAAGACGGCGCCGCAGCCCCCTCGTCATATAGCTGCCGGCATGCTCGGCGTGGCGGACTCTGTTGAATTCCATTACTCCCCACACCCCCTTTTCACCCTCCCTACAGACAATGGTCTTCGACACGCCATAGAGTCCACCGCGCCGGGCATACCGGCGAATTTCCCTACCCCTATTAAAAGAATGGTGATCCGATATGAGTCAGCTGACTGCTGTCGATATTTCCGATAGCGACCGATTTGAACTCGCAGAGGTCCTCAAAGAGGAATCCGAATCGAGCTCCGCTCCTCGTCCCCTTGAGGACATCCTGCAGGAGACCTGCGATAACGATTTCGACCCCATGAGCCAGCGCAGCTGCTATGAGCTTCTTTCGGCATATATCGCCCGCCCGACGACGACCATCGTGTCGAAAAACGGGCATTCCTCCTGCTCGAATTGCGGTACCGGCATCCCATATCACACCCGCTTCGCCGCATACTGCTTGGGCTGCGGAGCCGTTTTCAGCATCTAATCGCACGCAGCCGATCCTACCGCGCCGCTCCACCCACTGAGACGGCATGCGTTGGGGCGCAAGTTGATAGCCGTTCCCCTATAGAAAGCGATATCAAAATGGAACCCAATTCAAGTCCGACCGATATCTTCCCCCGCATCGAGCCCGAGGAGCTTCGCGAGCGCCGAAACGCCCTGAAGCTCAAGACTTGCCCCTTCTGCGGAGGCAAGGTGGCTCCCCGTTGGTCCCCATGGCTGGACGGGGCTCCGTGCTGGGATGCTGGGAAATCGAGCACACCGATATCGAGCGGGCTGTCGCCGCCAAATGTCCGATCGAGATGGGCGGCTATGACTCCCTAGAGCAGTTGCAGCAGGTATGGGATACCCGCTGCCCTAATGACTCCGCTCCCATGACTAACAAGGACGCAAACAATGCCGACGCGTAAGTACAAACTGAAGCGGACGGCCTTTATCGCTGTCCCAACACTTCCTACATGGATGTCGACGATGCCGAGCCGTGTCCATTTTGCGGTAGCAGGCAGGTGACTATCTATCCCTACGGACAGGGAGCCACCTCGTATGTCGAGGGCGTACCTACGCTCTACTTTTCATCTGCCACCTGCAAATGTCGAGGCTGTACCGCGAGATTGACGGTCCCCAACGCAAATCGATTATCGAGGGCGAGGACGAGTACAACGCCTGTATTGCCGCCCTGAAAACCTGGAGTACGCGTTATACCGGCCCCGCCGGTTTTTAAACGGATTGGGAGGCATGGAATGAGACAACGCGATAACATCACGAGCTGTCTGTCCGAGCGCGTATTGGCCCGCCTGCGCCGTGAGTACCCGCTGGTGGCGTCCGAGGTCTGGGTGGACGATGACCACCGCGTTGATTTCGTCGCTTTCAAGCCTGAAAGTTTCAGTCCCGGACGCTCATCGCCGACCCCATCTTCCATAGAGCGGGGTGAGTTCGTCTTCGTCGAAGTCAAATCATGCATGGCCGATTTCAAGAGCGGACACGGCCTGACGTTCCGGGGCGATGCAAACTGGCTTGTCTGTCCGCAGAGTCTCGCCGAATCACTCTACCAGACGATGGGACTCCCCAATGGCGCAGCGGTATTCTGTCCAGACGCTGGGGGTCGGCTGCGAAAGAAATTCGATCTCAGCATCGGCGCAGGGAGCTTTCGCACCGCACCCGCCTCCGAGCTCCTGTATCGGATGGTGAACCACAGCTACAACACTTGGCGGACCTCACGCGGTGTCTTCGGCTCATATTGCCCGTGGTGCTCCCCATACAATCCCAAGCCCTTGGGCGATATCGATACCGTCAGCGGGGACATGGACCTGATTGACGGGATAGGGCTCACGCTCGATGTCAGTGACCCGCATGGGGCGCATTTGACGATGTCCCACGACAACGATATCGACCGTGCATGGATTCCCATCAACTATTGCCCGATTTGCGGGCGAAATTTTCGGAAGGTTAGTTAAATGACCGTTATCCAGTATTGCCGCGAAGAGGCCAAGTGGCGCGATCTCGTGATTATCCGTGCTGGCGGACGGGTGAGGTGCTCGGCCTATATCGACCACGAGGATTTATTTCGCCTGCCGCTCGATATAGCCGAGGCTGAGGTTATCCGCTCAAAGCGCAGCTATATTGACATCGCAACTCGCGCGGGCGGCGCATGGAGTTCTCCGTGTGTCTATCTCGATATCAAATAGGGAAGTGTTCTGGGTGGATCAAGACGAGATTGCAGTCATCATTCCCTGCTATAACGAGGCGCTGACCATCGGCAAGGTGGTCGAAGATTTCAAACGCGAGCTGCCAGCCTCGACTGTCTACGTCTACGACAACGATTCGACTGATGCAACGGCTGCGATCGCGATGAGGCACGGCGCGACCGTCCGATTCGAGCCTCGCCGCGGCAAGGGGAACGTCTGCCGGCAGATGTTCCGCGATATCGATGCCGCCTGCTACCTCATGGTGGACGGCGATGATACCTACCTGCTCAAGCAGCGAGAGCCCTTTGCGAACCGATTCTAAGCGGACGAGCCGATATGGTGGTCGGGGACAGGCTGTCTAACGGGACGTACGCCAAGGAGAATAGGCGTGCGTTCCATGGCTTTGGCAACGATTTGGTTCGTGCCATGATCAAGTGGATTTACGGCTACGAATACGCCGACGTCATGACGGGTTTCCGCGCCATGTCCAAGCCCTTCGTCAAGACGTTCCCCGTTCTTTCAGGCGGCTTCCAGATTGAGACCGAGCTATCCATACACGCCGTTGACCGCCGTTGGCGCATTCAAAGTATTCCGATTGACTATCGGGACCGACCCGAGGGATCGGAGTCGAAGCTGAATACCCTGTCCGACGGCATTAAGGTCGTCGCAATGGTCGGCACACTTTTCAAGGACTACCGACCCCTGAGGTTCTTTTCCCTGGTCGCGCTGTTGTTTTTCATTGTTGGAATGGCGCTGGGTCTCCCTGTCATTCATGAGTTCGTCGCTACCGGCATTGTGCCGCGTTTCCCGACTGCGATTCTCGCCGCGGCTTTGATGTTTCTCTGCGCCCTGGCGCTTGCCACCGGTCTGATTCTTGATGCGGTGGCGAAGTCGGATCGCAGGCAGTGGGAGCTTGAGTCTATCGCTCTTTTCTTCATCCCAACAACAGCACGAACGATAAGCCGTGGTGGGCATCCGAGTTCCAGCCGCGAGGTAGCGACCCCTCGGCTTTATAGTTTCGTTTCACCGCGTAAATCTGAAAAGATTTACGCTCTGCCGACTTTCGTGCAGATATTTAGCTATAATACTATAGTTAATGCGAACGTTCCCCAAGCGTTCCAATGGACAGGATGTAGTCGAAATGAATATCTACGAATCGCCCGCGCATTTGCCCGATTTAGACACTCGAATCCACTTCGCCGCAAGGCTCCGCCACAACTCGCACTGTCATTTCGCGGCGGGTATACCCATCTTTCCCGCTGCAATCGGCGGCATCATTGAGGAGACGGTCGCCGACGAGATGCCCTTTACCGATGAGGATACGCTGGGCATGCTTGCGAACCTGATTGACCCCGGCACCTGCGAGAACCTCAACGGGCCGCAGACCGGACACTTCACGTGCTCCGCTTGCGGGGCGGACGGCCCGCTCGGCAAGGTTCGCCTGCCCGATGATAGTTGCAAGAACGGATGGAGGTCGAACTCATAAAGAGCTGCCCCTACTGCGGACGCAAGGTCGTGGCCCCCAAAGGGACGCTTTTTCAGGAAATTCCGGACGGCACTAAAGCCCGTCAAGACTGAAAATAGAATCGAGACCCCATATGGATAACCTAATCAACGTGAACCGCGAGATGGCCGGTGCGCTCCGTTCCCTTGCCCTTGCAGGTCCCAAGCCTGTCAGTGAATACGTCAATGTCGCCGCTGCACTGTCTAAGCTGGGCATTGAATGCCACAATGCCGAAGGGGAACTCCTTTTTGAGAGGCGCGACGCGCTCACGCTTGCAGACTATATCGATCGCCCTGTAGGTGATTCCGGCTTCCAAAGGCAGATTCGTAGTGATATCGCCATGTCCCTCCGCTATGCAGTCTCGGACGCAGTCTTCGAGGAAATATCGGACGGCGATACTTTGGACCGACGAGGCCTGCTGGACCTTTGCGACCTCGCCGAAGCTCTCGGCTTGGACGTGAAGTACTACAACGAGGAATACCCCGCGGTCGAGCAATGTGCCGCAAGAGACTTAGCGACAAGATTGACGTGCAGACATGTAGATACGTCCGCGAGCGGGTTGGCGTATGGATTTGCGACAAATGCGGCCACGATGAGGGAAGTACGGTGCCCATTCCTACCGCCACTGCCCCATCTGCGGTCGAGTGATTGAGAAGACGGTAGGAAAATGATATTGGATAGTTCTGAAGCCATGATGTTGGATAGTCCGTCTGCCATGACATCTCAGGAATGTCGCTACTTATGGGAAATCCTCAAATTGACGTATGCGGACATCGAGCCATATGACCTCGATGCCCTTCAGGGATATATCGCTCTCGAGTGTGCCGAATCATGTCGCAAGGGTAAGACTCCGCGCTACACGATTCCTCGGCGCAAGAACGATAGCCTCTGCTACAAGATGAACCCCGATGGCGGCATTGCTAAGGCATATCTGAAAATCGACTGTCCCGGTCAGTGGAACGGTCGCGAGGCGGTGAGTTTCAGCTCCGACGGCTTCATAGGCTTCTGCGGCTGGGCTGACTCGCAGAATAGCCAACCGTTTTACCGAGCCTGGCGAGAGTGGTGCTGCAGATATATGGCCTACAGGTACGAGGATGGTCGGCTTGTCGAGATAGTGGATGGACTGGAAAATGTTGAGTACTGATGATGGGAATCGTATTCGCGGCTCGTATGGCGATGCCGTTGTCGTCGACCCCGCCGAGCTCATCGACCTTGCCGAATACCTTGAATCGATAACGTCGGTGGTCTACTGGGAGGGCAAGTCTATCTGTGGGACGGGAAGCGACGTTTCCAAACGTCTGCGGGAGATTGTCTCCCAATCCAGACCCTGTTGAGAGGAGAAAGTCTTGGATATACTCCCATGCCCTTTCTGCGGCAACTCTGATATAGAACCGAGCCGCTACGACGTAGAGCGTCGGCATTGTTTGCGTCCTTGTTAGTCATGGGAGCGGAGTCATTAGGGCAGCGGGTATCCCATACCTGCTTATGTATGTTGACACGGACGGCGTTACTGTCTACGACGTCCGCATGATAATGAACTGTGGCGAGTGCAACATGCACATGATTGGCCCAGACGGCATTGCCGACTCGATAGACGATGCTGAGGACACCGCGCGGATTCTGTTGACTCGTCAATGGAACGCAAGATGGACCCGAGCGATAGGGGCGCGGATGAATTGGTTTAGATACGTATTTCTTGCACTGATTCTCGTCTGCGCAGTCAGTTTACTTAGTCTGCTCGCGCCCGATTCAAAATCATCCGATAGACGTTTCCGCATATATATCGCATCGGTCGTTGCCGTGGGTGCGATCATCTGCGTTCTGTTTCAGGCTCTAGTTCCGACAAGTATTGAATCGGCTGGGGAGAAAACTGAGGTTGCAGGGACCCACTCCCTTGCGTCGCTCAAGACGGAATCTAGCCTATCGGGCGCAACGGCGCTTTCTTTCGGATACCTTACCTCAACCGATGAGTACGTCCTGATGGTGAAGCAAGATGATGGGGGCTATCGGAGAAGATGCTACCCTGCCAAAACGGTGGTAGTGTACGAGGACGCGGACGCCGAGGATGCGAGAGTCGAGACGGTCAATAGCTATGAAATCGTCCGTTTAAACTATGCATTGCCCATAGTTGGCGAATGGTCGCGCAATCAGTTGTCTTTCAGCAGGCAGGAGACACGAATACACGTCCCGCAAGGTAGCATCACCCAGGGTGAGTATGATTTCTCTTAGTGCGCCGGCAGCGTGATCGGGCGTTTTTCTAAGGCGGTCGTGAGATCGCCTTTTTTGATGTTCTTTTGCCGTACTGATCTTGTTTCCCTGCCCGTATTTAACTATACTATATGTCTGAAGCGGGACGTCTTCCGTCCCGCAATCCCATAAGGAGGGATGTTTCCAAATGACATTCCATTGCCTGATAGTCGGGAGCAGGAGCTATACCGATTACGGTGCTTTCAAGGCGAAGTGTGATGCCCTTCTCGCCGACAAGACCGATATCGAGATTGTTTCGGGCGGATGCTCGGGCGCCGATGCCATAGCCGAGCGCTATGCCCATAGTCATGGCTACCCGTTGCAGATTTTCCCTGCTGATTGGTCCCGATATGGGAAACGAGCAGGTTACGTTAGGAACCGCGAGATGCATGCCTACATCTCGACCTTTGCCGAGCGCGGCGTCATTGCCTTTTGGGACGGTACGAGCAAAGGCACCGCCCAAAGTTTCGCCCTCGCGAAAGAGTTTGACAACCCTATTAGGATTGTCAGGATTGACCTCGCCACGGCATTTATGGCCCATGATTTCATAGGTACGTATTATCGCCAGACCGTTATCTCCAACGAAAGCTGACGGCGCACCGTTTTCCTGTGCTAAAATCAACGTCAGTTAATGCGTTTCCCCAAGACGCATCGGACAGGAGAAGACTAGACGCAGTTCCGGAAGGACATTTCGTGCTGCGTCGGAATTGCAGGCAGCGTTGCCCTGCCGAAGAGCCGCGCAGTAGGTCGGGGAGACGCATCCAGTTATCGATAGGAAAGGATGCGAGACCAATGACCCGACCAACTGAAATGAGCGGCGCCCGTGAAAATCTCTAACTCGAAAGTCAGGCGGCTGCTAGAGTTCGGCATCGCACTTGTCTTTGCCGTAGGCACCTCGTTTTTGGCTCAAGGCGCTGGATTCTTCGGTGTTTCCACTGCCAATCAGTTTGTCACGGCTCCTCAGACTTCTGATGGAACCTCAACCGCAGGCCAGCCGATTTCGATTCCCGAATACACGGGCAACCCCTCGGTAGCCCTTTCGGACACGAGTGGCCTATCTGCTAAATCGGCGCCCTCCGATCCAGTCCTCCCGGATCTCGATTCGACCGGTCGATGCGGCTCCGCGGAGATGGTCATCTCCCTCGAGACGGCTCCCGAACGAGGGGAGAAGCGCGGCTCGATTGGAATGGTGAGACCCTCCGGTTGGCACACGGTTCGCGATGATTCCCTGGACGGCAAGTACCTGTACAACCGTTGCCACCTGGTAGCCTGGTGCCTGTCCGGCTTGAACGCCGAGAAGCGCAATCTGATTACGGGGACGCGCTATATGAACGTCGAGGGTATGCTGCCCTATGAGATGCGGGTGAGTGACTTCATCTTTGCCGGCGGCGGGCGTGTTTACTACAAGGTGACCCCCGATTTCCGTGACGGCGAATTGGTCGCACGCGGCGTCCGCATCCAGGCGTACTCCTTGGCGGATAAGGGGAAGAGCATCGATTTCGACGTCTACTGCTATAACGTGCAGCCCGGCTACAGGATTGATTACGCCACGGGCGAAGCGACGAAAGTAAATTGATTTGATTTCAGAACGGAGATTCATACATGTACACAACGGTGACTTTTATGGGGCGCGACGTGACTGCCAATGCGGAGGATGAGCTCCCGATCAAGAACCACCTTCCTGCTGACCTGGGGGCGAGTTTCCGCACGCTGAACCAGTGCTCAATCGCGGTTTCGCGCCAAAATCGGATGCCGTTGGATATAGGATGCATCCTTCGGTCATGGCTCGGAGAACGTATGTCTATTTCCATGAATCGGATGTTGAGGACGATTGCGGTCGCTGTCCGGCCGACTCGGCCAGCTACCTCAATGAGAAACAGGTGGTGGAGAGCGCCTTAAAGCAAAGCACGGGCTCAGGCGGCTTGACTGCAATCGGCATGAAAGCCTTATGGACTAGGTGGTTGTTTTGGAAGAGCCTGGAAACGAGACGCGCCTGCCTATTCCATGGGGCGCCGTTATCTACGCCGCGATAATCCTGGCGGCGATTGCAACGGTTCTATTGATAAGGTCGTTCGTGATTGAGCCGTTCAGCATCCCTACCGAATCGATGTGCGATACGCTTCAAGTCGGCGATAGCGTGCTGGCCGAGAAAATCACCCTGGAGCTGGGCGGCACCGTTTCTGCGGGGGACGTTATCGTCTTCGAGAACCCCGAGAAGGCTCCGAGAAAGACGTCCTATGTAAGCGTGTTGTCGCCTGCGCCGGGCAGACGGTCGATATGAAAAACGGATCGGTTTATATCGATGGGAAGAAAATCACGGAGGATTACGCGAAGGGCGATTCTTATCCGCTGTACCTCGGGAAGGGAAAGCGGATATCCTATCCCTATGAGATCCCCGAGGGCGAAATCTGGGTTATGGGAGACAACAGGGAAAACTCCGCAGATTCCCGCTATTTCGGCCCGATATCCGAGGACAGCGTGATTGGCATCTGCGTCATGCGCTACCTGCCCTGGAACCGCATCAGTTTCCTTTGAGATATACAGTTTGACATATAGTGATACTCAAAAGGGCATCCTTTAATGGATGCCCTTTTCGTAAATCTCTTTGTTATTATTCTCATTTTGATCTTGTATCCTCGCCAACATTCAACTATACTATATGTCATCAAGCGGAACGAAAGGCGTTCCGCACACCCGGAAGGGAGATACCCTATGGATCGCAAATTGGATGACTTCCTCTTCTACTTCCCGAGGATTGTCATGGCGCTGATCGGCGCGGCGGCGTTTGCTTTCGGTGCATGGTTCAGCCAGTTCTACTACCTCTATCTGAACTGCATCGTATTGCCCATCTCTTGGGCTATTGCCGCATACGGCATCGAGTGCGCCAGCCAAGTAGTCAAAGCCTACCGCTGCTCGCTGTAACCGCCGACAGGGGGAGTGCAACGGCGCTCCCTACCTTATCGACTATTACCCTACAGAGAAAGGAAACAACAATGACTGAGGAAATGATGAGCCTGGATGAGGTTGCAAAGGAATGCAAGGAAGCGGCTGAATATTTGGCGAGCCAGCCCGGTGAAGGCTATGATCTCGACACGCTCATGAGGGACAAGAACCTTGAATTCGAAGAATCCTTATCTAAAGCCGAGAAGCGTCTCATTCGCGCGAATGAAATCGAGAACCTTGAATGCCTCGCCGCGCACCTCGAGCGCCTGCCGAGGCATTGTTTCCATGGCAATCAGATGACCGGATTCGGCAATTATATTTCGGCCATCATCTACGATGCTGTGGAGGTCCTCAAGGATAACAGCTAGCTCCGAACAAAAGGCGGTCGCGAGATCGCCTTTTTTCGTGTCTTTTACCTTGACCGATCTTGCTTCCCTGCTCATACTCAACTATGCTATATGTCAATAAGCGGGATGAAAGGCATCCCGCAAACCCTTTTGGAGGTACCCAATGACTGCCTACACGGATGAGCTTCTCGAGCGCAAATGGCGCGAGCTGGGAAACGTTCCGATTGACTACACCCCTGACGAGCTGGACGGCGTTTTGGGGACGGATTGGTTCATCTTCGAGCAGGGCGAACCGCTAGTCGAAGGTGTCTGGCGCTGGTTCGATTCCCACTACACCGCAGGTATCGGTGCCTTGATGTTCGGAACCGACGAGTAGATTGAAGGCCGTGTGCGCTCTGGCGCACACGGGTAAAAGGAGGATATGATGCAACCTAATCGAAAGGAAATCGAGACGATTGCCAGGGTTCGAGGCTTGAACCACGAGGCGCATCGCATGATCGGTAAGATTAAAGTGCTTGAGGAACCTGAGGAGGGCGTTTTTCGAGATCGCATCCTTGTGAACTACGAGCGGATGCGTCTGGCCATGGAGAGAATCGGGCTTTTGCTTGAGGTCAGGTTGCACTCCAAGGACTGTGATTTTGGGGAGTATATATTCCAGAAGGTGGAGCATGACTTGGATATTCTGGAAGACCAGATCGGCGTCTTGGACACCCTAATCGACCTCTCGCAGATACAGGAGTTTTAAAGGGCATCTGGTTTAGTGGGCGCTCATCCATCTCCATGAACGCCTTGTATTGGAAAGGAAACAGGCATGAAGAAAGTCTTTAAGTTCACTGAAACTCGTTCTTGGTACTTCGAGCTCGATGTTGACGAGGGGGGCACAGGTCGAGGAGGCATTGTCGGCGTTGGTTGGAACCGAGGGTTTTAATTATTATCTGACCGACCGCGCCGAGGATGAATATAAGAGCGAGTGGGATGAACTATCATCAGGCGAAAAGCGCACATGCTGCGATCATGCTACCGAATATTTTCGAAAGGTCGCGGATAGGGAACTCGAGGGAGAGGCTCGAGATTTGGTTTTGAAATCGCTGCGTGATAGCGAATAAATCGTACTTTGATAAACGGTTTCCGTGCCGCTTTATTTCATGCCATTTTTCGAAATCGATCTTGTTTTTCACTCTATATTCAACTATACTATATGTCAACAAGCGGGATGAAGGGCATCCCGCAGACCCTTTTGGAGGTACTTAAATGAGCTGCTACGTCGTTTCCGATCTCACGATTTCCGCAATCGTCGCCGCAATGGCAGACACCGATTTCGAGCCGGCGAGCTTGAAGGACGAGGAGTCGGGCGTCAAGTACAACCCCGCGACTTGCGGCCAGATTGTCGGGCAGATGCTTCTCGATGCCAATTACGCTTCCGTCAACGAGTACTACGGCAAGCATACCCGCGCCCATGAGTCAAGCTCACGCAGAAGCAGGACGGGAAGCCCTTCACTCTCGGCGAGAAGTACGGCTGCATCGAGTGCTACGAGTATCAGCCTGCCAGCAGCCTGGATACGATAATTCGGAGATCCACGGCGCATTCGATTACGCAAAGGACGACTTAACCCGCAAGATGCTTAAAAAACTCGGTGAGGAGTGCGTTTGGGGTCTGGAATAACTTCATTTCACACAAAAGGCGGTCTCGCGGCCGCCTTTTTCTGAACGATTTCCCAGTTGGATCTTGCATCCCTGCCCATATTCAACTATACTATATCTAACAAGTGGGATGAAGGGCATCCCGCAAACCCGAAGGGAGATACCCCCATGAAGAACTTCACCATCAAGGTCACCGAGCATCGTGAAGGTCTGGTCGTTGTCGAGGGCAAGGACGAGAATGATGCCCTAGAGCGTTTGGGTCGAATCATAGAGAGCGATGCTTTCTGGAATGACTTCGAGAACTGCGGCGAGTATTCGCTCGAGACTGAGGTCGAGTCCGACGACAGCTGCGATGACCCGATTGCCGAGTGGAACGACGAAAGCTACCGCGACCTGTTTGGCAATTAGTCCCAACAAAAGGGCATCGGCCTATCCTGTGCCCTTTTCATCCTATTTTCCTGGTTGATCTTGCATCCCTATCCATATACAACTATACTATATGTCAACAAGCGGGGCGAACGGCGTCCCGTAAGCCTCAGAGGAAGGAACTTCAAATGTCCAACGCGAACGATATTTCCAGGTACGTGACCAGGGTGGACGACGGCCTGATCCGCCCCATGACGGTGCGCGAGCTGATGTCCAGGCTGAACGAACTGATCTCTATCGACAAGTCTATAGCGAGGATGCCTGTGGGATTGTCGACTGACGCGGAGGGTAATATGATTTATGTCCCCCGTGTTTTCACACCGAATGACCCGGAGAAAAACGATGGATACACAACCTTTGCCGATCTTGTCGGCGTGCTTACCGATGAGGACTGCGCTTACTACCGTGTTCCCAAGTGCGTTGTGATTGGATAGGTAGGACACACGAGGACTGCATAGATAGTCTAGAGGGCGATCGGTAGTGCTCGCCCTCTTCCATTAGATACACTACCTTGAACCCTTGAGCTCAGTTCGATTACTCCAAACCTTTTTCGATCTTTTCTCGATTTGATCTTGCATCCCTGCCCATATTCAACTATACTATATGTCAGCAAGCGGGATGAAAGGCATCCCGTAGACCCTAGTGGAAGGAACACACACCATGTCTATCAATCGCGTTCTGCTTTCCGGTAACCTCACCCGTGACCCCGAGCTCCGCGCTACCGCAGGCGGTACCCCCGTCCTCTCGATCGGCCTCGCCGTCAACGACCGCCGTCGCAACGCGCAGACCGGCGAGTGGGAGGATTACCCCAATTTCGTCGATTGCTCGATGTTCGGAACCCGCGCCGAGGCAGTCTCCAAGCACATGCAGAAAGGCGACAAGATTGCCATCGAGGGCAAGCTCCGCTTCACCCAGTGGAGAAGGAAGGACAGCATCGTACCAAGCTCGAGGTGGTCGTCGAGGATATCGAATTCATGGCCCAGCGTCGAGACCAGTAGGAACCAAAAGGCAGGTGGTCGCGAGATCGCCTGCCTTTTGACATATGCAACTAGCGGAACGATAGCCGTTCCGCGTCTTTTTTCGCGATGGAATTATCCAGCAGTCTATAGATTGGCGGAACGTATGGTGGTTGATTTTAAATATTCGAATGCCTATAGCCGTGCAAATGTTGTCGCTTATAAAGCACAGGACGGAAGCATTTACGTTGGCGTGGCAATTTACCCCTTTGATTTTAGAGACTCGGTTTTTCGTCGCTGCTCGAGATATTTGCCGGGACAGGGTCGCAGGGCGGCGTTGGACTTCTAGGCATTGGTGGCCGGTGAGTTCGATTTACTTGAGAAGTTTGATGCTTATGCTATTCCGAACGATGCAGACATGTTGGCCCTTTGCGGGGTTAATCTGGCCCTGTCCAAGACAGACCTTCATCTGGCGCTCGAGGAGGAAGCCGTTTGCTGGACAGAGACTTTGCCGATGCATTCGATTTTGAAGAAGAATAGTTGCCAGGAGTATCGATACCTCGGTACTCCTTATATTTTTCTTAGGGGATCTTGTATCTCTATCCATATTCAACTATACTATATCCCGATAAGCGAAACGAAAGGCGTTTCGCAGACCTTAGTAGAGGGGAATTGACATGGCTACGAAAAGCTATCTGGCAACAGCATTTATTGGCGAGAAGGAGGTTAGTGGAGCTTTTGGAAGTGGCGAGTTTCGCTCGAGCCTGAACTTTGCGAGGCGAGAGCTTCGCGGGTACCAGCGCCTGGCGGAGACCATCTACCGACACGAAGTCGTATTCTGCAACCGACGCGGTCTCGAGGATATAGTCGCCCCAGAGCTTGAGTTCGGCATCCTCACCGAAACGAAAGATAGTGAGACCGGTATTGTGGAGGCCAATTTTTCCGTGACGTCGACCTACACAGCCGAGGATTTCGTATCGGATACGCGAGACGCATTTCTCGCCTTTGCAGCCGAAGATTTCGGCGAGCAAATCGCATCCGAGTCCGCGGCGCTCGTTGAAGGTCAAACCGCGTCGATGCCATGGCATAAGCGCTTCGAGATATGGAACTGCCTCACGAGTTACGACCTATATGGCGTCTCAACTGCAAATCAACTCATTGATGGGTCAGGGAGCTCGCCGCCGCCCTTGCCGATGGGCGCACAGCTGACGTAGACGGGGTAAGCCCCGTTTTCCAGGCTTTCCACCGTGTCGAGCGAAATAACCTCGGCAGGGAATAGGAGTCTCCAAAGATACGCCTTGATATTAACGATTTAGGGCATCGGTTTATCCGATGCCCTTTTTCATACCATTTTCCTTGACCGATCTTGTTTTTCTCCCATATTCTCCTATACTATATTTAACGAGCGGGATGAAGAGCGTCCTGCAAATCGAAAGGAGATACCCCTATGGTTGCAGTAGTCAACGGCAGAGGCGAGCAGGTTAACGACTTTCAGTTCCTGGACTGGGAGGAGGCAGAGAACTATTTGATGGGGCAACGAGAGAAAGGCGAACGCGACCTGTACCTGCGCGGTGATTTTGTCACCCCAGTTACCTATGATGGGGTCTATTTCATCGTAGTCGGTTTTGCCGATGATTACAGCATTGTTATCAAGCCAAGCACCTGCCTGCCCAGACGAGATTATGAGCTGGATTGAGTCCGATATGAAAAAGTTCGGATATTCCGATATCTTCGAGTATTACGTGACGGACGAGGACGACGTGTACACGGGCTACGACACCGATAACATCGACAACTGGCCTGTTTTCGGAGCATAGTTTAGCGACTCAAGGCGATTGGAAACGATTGCTATTTTCGTGCTATTTTCTCCAATTGATCTTGCAACCCTAGCTATATTCAACTATACTATATGTCGGCAAGCGGGATGAAGGGCATCCCGCAAACCCTTAAAGGAGAACACCTAAATGCTTAAACAGGACTATATCGAGAAGATTGCAACCTACATCGCCGATTCCTGGCTTGCCGCCGATGCCGGCAACCAGGAGGTTTGCATTGCGGCCAAGCAGAGTGCTATGCGTACCGCCGAGCAAGCCGCCGGCGAGCTTGGTCACACGGCCGGCTATTGGCTCGCTGAATCTCAATTCCGCGCGGCTGACCTTTATTAGAACTTAAGTCGGAAGGGGGGCTGCTCTATGTCGGGCAGTGCCCCTTCATGCCGATACACTCAATCATTTTTGAATCGGACGATACAAGGGGAGAGGTGCCGCTAGACAGATGGTTGTCCTCAAGAAAGATGCTCTGGTAAAACTCTTGGGCGATGAACTCTATGGGATTGAGCTGGACTACGCAATGCTCCACGATATCGAAAGACGCGCGACCGAGAGGCGGGAGACCCTCGATATCGTTGGACGTCTTTGCGAGGCTTACGGATACAATCGACGCGAAGTGCAGCAGCGTGCCCAAGACCGGCTTGAGAGATTTCTTCTTCGCAAGGATGAAATACGCGATTGGGATCCTTACGCAAACACAAAGTTGGCCGAGCTTTCTAAAGTCATTTGTCTTAGATAACTCTTGTATCCCTACTCGTTTTCAACTATACTATATCTCGATAAGCGAAACGAAAGGCGTTTCGCACACCCGAAGGGAGATACCTCATGAACCTATCGATTCCAAGCTCAAGAAGATTCTCGCCATGATCGACGGCGCGACGTCCGAGGCGAAGCCAGGGCGGCATCCCTTGCCCTCCAGCGCCTCCTTGCCGCGAACAACATGACCATCGACGATATCGACCTCGATGACGATGTCCCCGAGGTCAACGAGTTGCCGAAGACCTCGGCAAGCGCGTGCCGGAGTGGTCAAGGTCCTCGCATACGTCATCGCGAAGAACTACCGTTGCCGCTACTACATGCAGACGAGCCATGGCGCATATGACTATTGGAGCGGCCGTCGCAACGTGACCGGCACCCGTTTCGTTTTCGTCGGTGAAAGCCAGGACGCCACGGTCGCAGCCGGTTGTTTCCGCGCCACCAAGCACGCGATCGAGACGTGTTTCAAGAAGTTCTGCGACAAACGTTTCGAGCAGGATGGAACCAAGATTGGGCGCCGTGCGGGTGTCAAGAACAGCTATTGCCTCGGTTTCATTCAGGGGCTCGAGAACTCCTACCGCGAGCAGCTCGAGCAGGACGAGACCATGGCCTTGGCGATTGTGGTGCCCGAGAGCGTCAGCCGCTACATGGATGCCGAACTGAACTGCAAAAAGATGAAGCCTCGCCCCATTACCGTCTCCTCCGATCAATCAATCGAGGATGCCGGCAGGCAGGACGGTTACGGTTTCGGTCTGGGTGACCGCATCGCATCCTGCGCATAGCGACCGACACCAAATAGGGGAGGGCGATGCCCTCCCCATCCATTTCTTATATATGGCCATAGGAAAATTAGCGCCGATTTGGGTGGAGTTGGTTCGCTATCGTACTGATAGAATTAAACAAAATGCATGACTGCAACGAGTCATGCGACCCCGCTACAGGAAGGAACGATTATGTTCGATTTCAAATGTTCAATGCAGGCCCAGCTCGATAACTTGTGGCTTAAGCCCGAAGACCTCGCACGAGGCATCAATGTTCGCGTGTCGAGCGTGCGCAAATGGCTCGACCCCGAGCTCGATTGCGTTCCGGTCAAGGATGCCTTTGATTGGGTCTACGACCAAACCGAGAAGCTCGGAAACCTTACAATGCGTTGCCTGAACGAGGCGAATGAGTCTGCCGAGAAGTTCGGCCGACATATCCTTCGCTGGTATCGCGACGAGGATCTGCCCGAGACCGAACCGATGGGTCTCTACAATCTAGCGAGTCACCTCGTCGCCGACCAACTTGAGGCTAAAGATATAGAGTACTCATTTGTCTATGCGTGCCGCGATGATGAATGGATTGAGCAGCACTTGGATGATTTCCCCGACCTCGACCCGAAGGCCGAGTTTTCCGCCTGGGCAGATATCTTGGGAGTGCCGACGTCCGAGATTGCAATGGGATTGGGCATTACAGGTCGTTCGGTCAAAGACTGGAAGAACCCCAAGCGCGACACGATGCTGCCGGTGGACGAGGCATGGGACTTCCTGGAGGATTACGCTGATGCGATCGAGTATCGAACCGCCGAACTTCTCGAAAGCAAGCCCAATCCGATGCCGTATCACCCTATGACCCGTCTCGGGACCCTTTCGAAACGGGAACGTATTGATAACCTTGCGGCCCTCGCGGCCTCTAAGCAGCTCATGGCCGACGGCAAGACCGTTGTAGATTTCGCATACGTCTAAGACCGTCCTGCGGGCTGAAACATTTGCAACCCAATGGCTTGACCCAGCGCGAAGCGTGCCGCGGCATCGCTTCGATTGAATGATGAATGGAAAGTGACCTATCAATGACCATAAGCGATGGAATGATCAGGGCAGAATGGCGCTCCTTGGAACAAGCCAAAAATGCCAAACGAAAATGCGCGGACTGTCTCTACTGCACTTGCGACGGTAACGTTCGGGACGATTTGCACCGTCTGAAGACACTACAGTCGAGTATCTATGTCACCGCAGGGATGGCCATGAGTTCGAGACCGCCCATTCGAACCGATGCAATTACTGGAAGAAACGCGACGAAAGCTGATCCGAGCGCTACTTTTTCACGTCGGCACGCGGTTTGTTCTCGTCAATCCCACGCAGGTCAAACTGTTTGTTTCCACGTTTAAGTACGAGTTGCCAGCCGCACGCATCGCAGATCTTGACGAATTCATCGATGGTGAATCGCGTATTGTTGTGCAGGCGCGTAGATAGACTGCCCTTCTGCTTGCCGGTTTTAATGGATGCATCCGTTAGCGTCATGCCGCTGTCTTGCACCATATAGCGAATAGCGTCGGACGAACCGATCCGTTCAAGCACTGAAAACCTCTTTCAGATATACGATAGTCTATTTCGATTATAGCCAATCTAGAAATGTTCTAGACGCGTCGAAGCGATTCAGTGCAGTAAACGGCGGTGAATTACAGCCCTATTGCGGTTGGGTTCCTCTTTCCGTTGCCGCTGCGGCAAATCGTTTTGAATATATACAGGCTGTCCCAAGATGTAGAAGCTAATTCCAACATTAGGAGGACAGATGGATAACGACACCCAATTCGACCCGTCAGCTATTCGCATGGCGTATTTCGCCCTGCTCTTGAGTGGTCGAAAGTACGATGACCTTGAGTTTGCTGTCGCTCAGGAGTTGCTGAAAATGGATCGCCTCACCGCGGAGCGTCCCTGCCGTCCATGATTGGCCGTTCGGTACGAATCGCGGCAACGATTAACTCGATTGAGTTCGAGGAATCTTCGAAGCGTTACCTGATTAAGTTCCAAGCGAACAACGAAGAAAAGGAGGAGTGGATCCGTTCCGAGCGCGTTGATTCCAACCATAAGAGCGCAGTAAAGAAGATTTGGGAACGTGATCTGGTCGGCCATCGTGTCCTCCTCTTCAAATACAAAGACAGGGTCGGAACAAAAGAGGCACCCAACGGCTATCGAATCGCCCCATACTGCATCGACCACGGCAAGGCGGAGTAGGTGCAGATGAAGCGTATAAAACTGGAAGACCTAGATCTAAAAGCAATTGTGGAGTCCGAACTAGAGAACCGCAACTGCGATGGACTCTATTCTCCATGCAATCGTTGCGAGCGCGGATGCTCCCGCACGGGGCTCTTCTCATGCGGCAAGGCGTGTGCAGATTGCCGCCCTGGTTTACAACACCCCGGCACGAGCGACCTAAAGATCGTCTCACATGATGAATACTGTGAGATTATCGACCGAATCGAAGCCGAACACAAGCGCCACGAGGAGAAGCTCCGAGCCGAAGCAATTGAGAAAAGAAAGGCCGAACGACTCGAGGCAAAGCAGATTAAAGAGGAGAACGCCCTCAAAAAGAAGCAGGCGCGAGCCGAGGAGAAGCAGCGGCGAGCCGATAAACGAAAGCAGTTCATTGATAGCATCCATGCAAAACTTGAGAAGCAGGTCGAAGATATTTCAGCCGCGATACACACGAGTACTCTTTGCAAACTTCTCAGTGGCGTATCAATCGGATCGATTGTCTTCTCGATTGCATCTATCATCTTCTTTGAGGTTATCAAGCATGAATGGATGGCTTCGGCGGCAAAGGCAGAAGCGCTTGCAGCCATCTATCTATTTCAAAAGCTGTTTATGTTCGAGGCGATCTACGTATTCGTTATCGTAGCGTTTACGATCGGCTTGATTATCGTCCGTGTCGTTCGCGGCGATTGGAAGGTTGATTTCGAGCTTGATGAACAGTCTGAAAAGGAAGAAAAGGACGATCAGTTCTTCCTTTAGGATTATCCGTACCCTCGCTTCTCATATATTTCCAGCCTCAAGTTATTGGGTCAATTCATTTTGGATTGACCCATTTTCTTTCTTCAAAAGCAGTCTTGATAGCTGATTTAGATATTCATCGGCTCGTTGCACAAGAGCTTGGCAGGACTATATTCGGCCGATAGTTTTTAAATTTCGCGGCCGAGGTGCGACATTACTGCGACAGAGGCGCGACATTTTTGTTGCCGCCTGTTTCATGCATGAATAGGTTGAGCATCTTCACAGGCTTTCAGACGATGATTTAAATCTTCTTTGCTGTTTGATTTCAACTCACCGTCCTAAAAATTTTCAATTGCCGATACACTGCTTTTGCTTCAAAACACCAGCGAACATTTAATTCAGCAGGGCTGAGATTCTTATAGGGCAGATCTAATTTCAATTTTAAATTGCAGTCCAGATACCAACCAAATACCAACTTGAGACTAATTGAAAGGCATGCGGAGTGCCTTGAATGGCACTCCGCGGCATCGCTGTTTGTTATTATTCATATTCCTATAATTCCATCGAAATGCCGTTGCATTTGAATTGTGCAGCCTATTTGGGATTGTATTCTGCGTATTTTTGCCCGTTTGCTTTTTAGGAATCAAACGGAATCTATCTGCCCACCCGTTAGGTTGCCATTGCATCCTATCAAATATGGCAGAAGTTAGTGCCTGATTCACACGCAGAAGCGAGAGCGGAAACCTATCAGCTCACCAATGTCCACATGTTTTTACCGCTCATTTATTTTCTTCAGCAATTACTTCCGTCCTTTACGCACGCTGATTTCAGTTTGCAATTTGTGGGCGCGGGTTCTGTCCTGTGTGCGATTTAAAGCAATTTGCAAACCAAGCGGAGTGCCTTGAATGGCACTCCGCAGTATCACTATTTGTTCTTATTCTTTTTATCCAAAGGCGATTATAGCTTCACAACCGACTTAAATAGCCCATATTGCTGTGCAATAAAACTTCCAGCAGTTTTTGATTTCCTTTATATCGAATAACGTTTTCAGTCTCAGAACTGCAACCAGTTTTTAATTTACGGCGTGCATCAATCGTTACGCGAAGCGCTTTTCTTTTCTATTTCAGCTACCCGCCCTTTAATAATAAGTAGTCAATTTGGGTTTCTAAATTGGAAGAACTGGCTTTCTGTTTGCCAGCAATCATCAAACACGAAGCGTTCGCACCATCGTTTTGCGTTGCACGGAACCCATTTGCCGACTTTCCAAGTTAATACAAAGGCATTTGCAAATATCGATTTCACTCACGAACAACAACCAAATCAGCGTCAAATCTTATTGCTAGAACCAATTCAACCTTACAAATAGTTTGTTGACGAACTATTCCCGCCCTCGTTCAAATCGGAACCCGTATATAACTTACTAATTGCTGTACACACATCAGAACTCGATCACAGGCTACTAAACCGCTTACCAAATAGGGGATTGAGCCACCTGATCCGAATCTCAGATTACTGTGTTCCCCTGCTAAGCGCATCCTCAGAACACACCTACTTTCATCGCCCGCAATCTCTTTGTTAGCCCTATTCCCCATCTGTTTCATTGTCGGACATTCATTACGAGCCTTATGCCCTGTCAGACATTAACGCTCCCCAGCTGTGGGATTGTCAGACATTGCCCAGGCAACCAATAGCAACCTGTCAGACATTTCCCAACGTCCCAACCACACGCCACGGAATAGCAGAGTTTGCCCTAAGCAGAAGCCGATTACCCCGCGGCGCGGCCGCCTGCCCTGCGGCCAGGCGGCAGGTGCTAAACGGCCTTCAATTGTGGATGCCGCTGCGGCAACACCCAGCCCAGCCAAAATACGTGCCCCAAACTACCCATAAAGGCCATTTAGCACGCCAGCTTCGTTCAACGTCAGACATTAGGAATGTCAGACATTGAACCTGCGGCAAAGCCGCAGCTGGGGCCGCTAGCGGCCTGTAATCGCGTCGCTCCGCTCGCTCCCGTCAAGCGAAATGTCAGACAGGCTGTCAGACATTTTGATCCGCTTGACGGACGCCTGCTCGCGAAGCTCACCATCGGCCGTAGTTAAGGAGATACGAAATGTCAGACATTTCGACAGATGAAAATGAATCCAGAACCGACCACCACCCAACTTCGTCAGGCATTAGACCCAGAAGCCAATCCAATCGTCCCATG
>ENA-OQEB01000258-OQEB01000258.1-human-gut-metagenome-genome-assembly--contig:-NODE-258-length-22513-cov-2.178370_pt1 | contig 22513 bp, 30 predicted proteins | sample MGYA00242787_ERZ504619 | MGnify/ENA primary metagenome ERZ504619 (study PRJEB26092, sample SAMD00036317) | human gut metagenome | host: Homo sapiens | study: EMG produced TPA metagenomics assembly of... | reverse complement strand
GCGGCTCAGCTTGATGGCAGCGCTGAGGCCGGCGGTGAGAATCATGGTCGAGACGTCGCGCAAGATGAATATCCATTTGGGAGGCCCCATGTGCTGACCGTCATCATCGCCGCGCATATGGTTTTGGAATGTGTATTCTTGCCAAAGGTGGGCGCCGGTGGTAATGCAGATGATGAGCAGTGTGTTCAGCAGGAGATACTGCCGGATGCGTCCCTCGAACAAGTAGCGGGGAATGAGGAGGCAGTAGTTGATGTAGAATACAAGGAAGAATGAGAGGGTACTGCTGCTACCGTGGCGCAGATAGTCCGCAAGGCTGATATTGAAGCCGCTGCGTGTCATCATCAGAAAGGGGAAACCGATGACGATACCCCAGACAATGATGTGTATCAGGGTTTCGATGCCGCGGCGGCGTGGGTTAGGGAGCTGTTGTTTCATCATGATACAAAGATACGGATTTTAGGTGGATATTGGAAATATCCGCTGCCTGCGAAGCAAATCTCTGTTCGCAGGTTGCGGATAAGCGTTTCCAGGTTGCGGATATGTATCCCAAGCTTGCGGATGTCTATCCCAAGGCTTGGGATAGAGATTATCCTTGGTTTCACATAACTTTTTTCCCTATTGCCGGAAACTTTTTTCCTAATACTTAAGAACTATTTGGCTAACTTCCGGCAAGGGAGAAAAGGTTATTCGTAGCGTATGGCCTCTATCGGGTCGAGGTCCGCAGCTTTCTTGGCGGGATACCAACCGAAGAACACTCCGGTGACGGTACATACGGCGAAGGAGAGGAATACACTCCACGGCTGGATGAAGATGGGCCAGTGGCAACGCTCTTCACTATCCAGCTGGCTCCGCATCCGATGATGACGCCGATGATGCCTCCGGTGATGCTGATGAGGATAGCTTCGATGAGGAACTGGCTCAAGATGTCGACACCGCGGGCGCCTACACTCATGCGCAGGCCGATTTCGCGCGTGCGTTCCGTCACCGATACGTACATGATGTTCATAATGCCGATGCCGCCCACTACGAGCGAAATGCCGGCTATGCAGGCAAGCAGCGTGGTCATCAGGTCGGTGGTGGAGTTCAGCATGGTGCTGAGTTCCTGCTGGCTGCGAATGGTGAAGTCGTCGTCGTCACTCTCCTTCAGCTTGTGGTTGCGGCGCAGTATCTCGGTGATCTCGTCGGTGGCATTGTCCGTCATGTCCTCGGTGAGGGCGGAGGCGAAGATGCCGCTAAGGTAGGTCTGTGCCAGCAGGCGTTTCATCACGGTGCTGTAGGGGGCAAGCACTACGTCGTCTTGGTCCATGCCCATGGAGTTGTAGCCTTTGGACTTCAGCACGCCCACCACGCGGAAGGGCACTTGGTTGAAACGGATGATACGTCCCACGGGGTCCTCTCCTCCGGGAAAGAGGTTGTCTTGGATGGTCTTTCCGATGACGCACACCTTGGCAGAGGTCTGTATGTCGCTCTGGTAAACATCTCGCCGTTCTCCACGCTGAGCTGCCGGATTTCGAGATAGTCCGTGCCCACGCCGCTCACGGAGGAAGGGTAGTTGTTGTTGCCCGCGATGAGCTGCCCGCTGGAGGAGACATTGGGGCTGACGGCAGCCAGGAAGTTGGTTTCGTTGCGCAGGCTTCGTAGTCGGTCAGCTTCAAGGTCTGCATGGCGCTGGGGTCTTGGCGGACACCGCCGCGCATGTCGGCACCGGGGTGAATCATAATCATGTTGGAGCCCATCTCGGAGATTTGCGCCTGGATGCTTTTCTTCGACCTTGTCCGATGGCAAGCATCGTGATGACGGACGCCACGCCAATGATGATGCCCAGCATGGTGAGGAATGCGCGCAGCTTGTTGTTGTTCAAGGCTCGCAAGGCTATTTTGAAAAGGTTTGTTCCGTTCATATCGTTTTAATGGAAAGTTTAAAATTAATCCCTAATCCTTAATCTTATCCCTCATTCCTCCTCCTGCTTAGGCAATGCTGCCAGGGCTTCGGCTGCATTCTGGATTTGGGTGTTGATGGTATCGTCCTTGATTTGTCCGTCGCGCAGCACGATGTTGCGGCTGCTGTACTGGGCTATTTCGGGGTTGTGGGTGACGAAGATGATGGTGCGCCCTTCGGCATGCAGCTTTTGGAACAGTACCAGAATCTCGAAAGAAGTACGGGTGTCCAGGTTACCCGTAGCTTCGTCTGCCAGGATAACGGCGGGATTGTTCACCAAGCGCGGGCGATGGCTACGCGTTGCATCTGACCGCCGGACATCTGATTGGACTTATGTTCCAGTCGGTCGCCCAGCCCCACGGCTTGCAGGGCTTCGATGGCACGTCTCCGCCTTTCGGAAGCCGAGACGGAGGAGTTATACATCAGCGGTAGCTCCACATTTTCCACGGCAGTGGTTTTGGGCAGCAGGTTGTAGCTCTGGAATACGAAGCCGATTTTACGGTTGCGTAGTACGGCGCGTTGAGGCTTGCTCATGGTACGTACGGAGATACCGTCCAGCAGGTATTCGCCGCTGGTGGGTGTGTCCAGGCAGCCGAGGGTATTCAGCAAAGTAGACTTTCCGGAGCCCGATGTACCCATGATGGTGACAAACTCGCCTTCACGGATGGTGAACGAGACGCCGTGCAGGGCATGCACGGTTTCGTCCCCCACCTGGAAGTTGCGTTTGATATTTTGAAGTTCAATGACTGCTTTATTCATAATTCTTTTTTTGTATTATTTTCCGCTCTTCTTCTTACTTCCCGGAGGCCAGGCATGAACGGACTCTTCTCACCGCCGGGAGCTTCCTGGCTCATGTCCGGAGCGCCGCTGCCGGGCATGCTGCCGATGGTGGCTTCGGTCACTACTATGGTACCTTCGTTAATGCCACTGATAATTTCCGTGTTGACTCCGTTGGAGATACCTATCTTCACTGGATGGGCGGTAAAGGTGTTGCCTTTGCGGGTCCAGAGTTTATGTTCCCCTTCGCAATCCTTCACGATATCATTGTCGCCGATAAGCGGTTTTTCGGGGTTGAAGCGCAGGCACGGGCGGGAGCGCACAGCACGTCTTTGCGGTCGAGGGTGAAGATGGTGACGTTAGCTGTCAGGCGTGGTTTCAGTTTCAGGTCCGGGTTGTGGGCGGAGATGACTACTTCGTAGGTCACAACCGTGCTGGTGCTGGTGTTCGACGTGCTGCTTGAGCTGGCATCTCCCAGACGAATTTGTGTGACCACTCCTTCGAACACGTCATTCGGGTAGGCGTCTACGGTAAACGTGGCGCGCTGTCCCTCTTCCACACCGCCTATGTCCGCTTCGTCCACGTCGGCCACAACCTGCATCTGCGTCAGGTCGGCAGCGATGGTGAACAGTGTCGGTGTCTCGAAGCCGGAAGCCACGGTCTGTCCTGCTTCCACGTCACGGCTGATGACCACACCGTCGATGGGAGAGGTGATGGTGGCGTAGGAGAGGTTGCGTTCAGCCTTTGCCAGTGATGCCTGGCTGCTTTCGTAGTTGCTCTTGGCCTTCTCGTAGTTATAGACGGACTGCTCATAGTCCGTGGCGGCGATGAGCTGCTTTTCGTTCAGCGTCTTGTTGCGCTCGTAGAGTTTTTTCTGGTACTCGTATTCGGCCTTTGCACCGTTGTAGGCGGCGCGTTGCGAAGCGAGTTCGCTTTGCAGTGTCACGCGATCCATCTCGGCAATGAGTTGGCCTTTGGTTACTACGGAATTGTAGTCTACATGAATCTTGTCGATGATACCGCTCACCTGGGTACCCACTTCCACTTCCGTCACCGGTTCGATGGTCCCCGTGGCGGTTACGGATTCGGAAATCTCGCCTTTATGGATGGTTGCTGTGGCGTAGGTCACCTTGTGCTTGGCCTTGGCACCACCGAAGAGCCATACGCCGCCGCCCACTATGATTACGGCAGCTACGGCAATGAGGATGATTCTTTTTTTGTTCATATATATATAAGGTATTATAATTCGATTTTTTCTCCTTGATAAAACTTCAGTAGCTGCATATTCAGTATGGCCATGTATTTGGCTTGCAGTGTCTCCTGCTGTGCGCTGAGCAGATTGCTTTTCTCAGTCAGCAGTTCTACGGTATTCTTCATGCCCAGGTTGAACTGCTCTTGAATCAGTTCATAGCTGGTCTGCGTACTTTTCAGTTTCTCTGTGGCGGCGGCGTAGCGCTGCTGGGCGCTGTTGGCATCGAGCCAGAGGGTTTCGATGGTCTTGTACAGCGTTTTTTGGTCGTCCAGCAGGTCCAGTTCGCTGGTCTGCTTCTGAATCTTGGCTTTCTCTACGGCACTCTTGGTCTGCCGGTTGCTGAAGATAGGCACGCTTACGGTGAAGCCCAGCGAGTTGTTCCAGTTCTGTTTGACTTGCTCGCTGAAGGTGAAGTCATTGCCGTTGGCATGGCTGGTTCCGATGCCGGCGCTGAGGCTCAGCGTAGGCAGATAGCCAGCGCGGGCAATTTTGATGTCGAGGTCGGATGTCTGTATATTCAGTTTGCCGGCTTCTATTTCCGGACGGAGCACGAGGCAGAACGGTAAACGTCCGTTTTGGTGGGCAGGGGTGCCAGTACGTTTTCCGTGCCGAGTGTGGGGATGTAGAGGTTCATCTCGGATTCGCCGTCCAGTTCCAGGAGTTGTTTCAGTTGTAGTTTGTAGTCTTGCAGGGTGGCTTGTGCGGTCACCAGTTGGTACTTGTCGGTGCTTACCTGCGCTTCCAGTTGTGCCAGGTCGCTTTTGGCTATGCTTCCTGCTTCGAGAAGTTGGCGGGCGCGTTCGCATTCGGCCTGGCTCACTTCCAGGTCGATTCGTTCACTTTCACGGCTTCGGCGGCGTAGAGTATCTGTACGTAGGTTTGTGCGATACTTTCTTCGATGCTGTTCTCGCTCTGTGCTACGCTAAGTTCGGCAATGCGGTTGTTCAGTTGCTGTTGTTTGATGGTGTTGAGGCGCTTCCCGCCGTTGTAGAGGGTCCAGTTGGCATCGATGCCGTAGCTGCGTTATAGGAAGTCTTGCTCTGGCTGCTGGTGATGTTGTCGCCGTCGATGATGGTGTTTGTCTCGCTCTTCGGGCGATTCACGACACGCTGGCTCACACTGGCCGAAAGGTGGGGAAGAGAGCGGCTCGGGCGGTCTTTACATCTACCTGGGCACTTTCCGCACTGAGGCGGTTCTTGCGGATGGTGATGTTTTGCTGCAAGGCATAGTCGATGCACGCTTGCAAGTCCCATTGGGCGGGCAGGCTGTCGGCTGGCTGCTCGGAACTGCCGGGTATCTGCGTGGAAGTGCCGTTTTGGGCGGCCACTCCCATACAGCTTGCCATACATAGCGCTATCACTGTCAATCTTTTTACGTTCGTCATATCTTCGTTATTCTATGGTTTTACATTTGCAAATGTAGTAGGGTGGAGAAAGGATTGCAAAAGTGATAGACGTAGAGTGAATTTTCCTCGCCTAAAATCTTTTTTGTACCGATGAATGGGAGAAGTCTTTTTTCTGTTCAACTTTTCACCTTTTTATTTGTTCTTTATATAAAAGTATTTTATATTTGTAATCATTATAATTTTATCGGCATGAAACAGACTGCGGTAAACATTTGGCGTTTTTATTTGGAAGGTTTTCGAAGTATGACGTTAGGGCGTACTTTGTGGCTTATCATTCTTGTGAAGTTATTCATCATGTTCTTCATTCTCCGCCTTTTCTTCTTCCCACGGTTTCTGAATACCCCCGTGGTGGGCGATGACAAGGAAGGCTATGTCAGTAATGAGCTTATCCATCGGAGTCTGGGCGACTAAACACGGAGACACAGAGTTTATTTCCTTGCCCTTATAAATTCTCCGTGTCTCTCTGTTCTTACCCGATAACTTAAAAACTTAATAACTCATAACTTATAACTCATAACTTGATTCTTATGCTTGGACACATTGACACTTCCCTGATTGACTGGTCGAGAGCCCAATTTGCCTTGACCGCCATCTATCACTGGATTTTTGTGCCGCTGACACTTGGACTGGCGGTAATTATGGGCATCATGGAGACAGCGTACTACCGTACGGGTGACGAATTTTGGAAACGTACTGCCAAATTCTGGATGAAGATTTTCGGTATCAACTTTGCTATTGGTGTAGCAACCGGTATTATTCTGGAATTTGAATTCGGTACGAATTGGAGTAATTACAGTTGGTTTGTGGGCGACATCTTCGGTGCGCCGCTTGCCATCGAGGGTATTTTGGCTTTCTTTATGGAAGCAACGTTTATCGCCGTCATGTTCTTCGGCTGGGATAAGGTGAGCAAGCGTTTCCACCTGGCATCTACTTGGCTCACGGGGCTGGGCGCCACGATTTCTGCCTGGTGGATTCTGGTTGCCAATGCGTGGATGCAGAATCCCGTAGGTATGGAGTTCAATCCCGATACGGCACGCAACGAGATGGTGGACTTCTGGCTGTGGCAACTTCGCCGATGGCTGTCAACAAGTTCTTCCACAGCGTGCTGTCCGGCTGGGTGCTGGCTGCCGTGTTTGTAGTAGGCGTAAGCTGCTGGTATCTGTGGAAGAAGCGCGAGAAGAAATTTGCGCTGGCAAGTGTAAAGATTGCCGCATGGGTAGGTCTGTGTGCCGCTGTGCTCTCTGCCTGGACGGGTGATGGCTCGGGCTATCAGGTGGCGCAAAAGCAGCCGATGAAGCTGGCTGCTATGGAAGGCTATTATGAAGGGCGGCAAGGTGCCGGATTGGTAGCGTTCGGGCTGCTGAATCCTGCCAAGCAGACACCGCAGGACGGAGTAGACCCATTCCTTTTCCGTGTGGAAATCCCTAAGATGCTGTCGCTGCTTGCCGAGCGCAAGATGGATGCTTTTGTTCCCGGCATCAATGACCTGCTGAAAGGCGGATATCCGTTGAGGGACGGTACCGTAGCGCTTTCGGCAGAAGAGAAAATAGAAAAGGAAAAACGGCTATCGGTGCGTTTGCCGCCTATCGTGCAGCCAAGGTGCGGGCAATGAGGCGGATGCAGAGGTGGCTGCCAAAGTGTTGAAAGATAATGTAGCCTATTTCGGTTACGGTTATATCAAGGACGTGAACGAGCTGGTGCCCAATGTGTCCCTTACGTTCTACATGTTCCGTGTGATGGTGATGTTGGGTGGATACTTCATCCTCTTCTTTATTGTGGTGCTGTTCCTGGCCTATAAGAAAGACTTGTCGCGGATGCCATGGATGCATTGGGTGGCTATGCTCACCATTCCGCTGGGCTATCTGGCTGGACAAGCCGGATGGGTGGTTGCCGAGTGTGGTCGCCAGCCGTGGGCCATCCAAGATATGCTGCCCACGAGTGCCGCCATCTCTAAGCTGGATGTAGGCTCCGTGCAGACCACGTTCTTTATCTTCCTGGTACTTTTCACTGTCATGCTGATTGCTGAGGTGGGAATTATGCTGAAGGCCATTCGCAAAGGTCCGGAAACCGAAACGCACACACCGTCACATAACTCATAACTTATAACTCATAACTCACAATGAATGCTTATATATTTCTTCAACACTATTGGTGGTTTGTAGTCTCCTTGCTGGGAGCACTGCTGGTATTCCTGCTGTTCGTGCAGGGAGGTAATTCGCTTCTGTTCTGTCTGGGGAAGACGGAGGAGCAGAAGAAGATGATGATTAATTCTACGGGACGGAAGTGGGAGTTCACGTTTACAACGCTCGTCACGTTTGGAGGCGCGTTCTTTGCTTCGTTTCCGTTGTTCTATAGTACCAGTTTCGGAGGGGCCTATTGGCTGTGGATGATTATTCTGTTCAGCTTTGTGTTGCAGGCTGTCAGCTACGAGTTTCAGTCGAAGGCGGGAAATCTGCTGGGCAAGACAACGTATCGCACATTCCTGGTGATAAACGGAGTAGTAGGTCCGGTATTGCTGGGTGGGGCGGTTGCTACGTTCTTCACGGGGTCTAACTTCTATATCAATAAAGGGAATATCGCAGATGCGGCAATGCCGGTTATCAGTCAATGGGCTAACGGCTGGCATGGGTTGGATGCGCTGCTTAATCCGTGGAATGTGGTGCTGGGGCTGGCTGTGTTCTTTCTGGCACGTATCTTGGGAGCGCTTTATTTTATTAATAATATCAATGAGGATGATTTGGTGAAACGCTGCCGCCGGGCACTCTGGGGAAATACGGCGTTGTTCCTGGTATTCTTCCTGGCCTTCGTCATCCGCACGCTGCTTGCCGACGGCTATGCTGTACGCCCGGAAACGGGAGAGGTGTTCATGGAACCTTACAAGTATCTGACGAACTTCCTGCAGATGCCGGTAGTGCTGCTTGTATTCCTGGTTGGTGTGGTGGCTGTGCTCTGGGGCATTATCCGCACGCTGTGGAAGCCGGCATTCGACAAGGGTATCTGGTTTGCCGGTGCAGGGACGGTGCTTACGGTATTGGCACTGCTGCTTGTGGCAGGCTATAACAATACGGCCTATTATCCTTCTACCCACGACCTGCAAAGCTCACTCACGTTGGCAAACAGTTGCTCGAGCCAGTTCACACTGAAGGTTATGGCTTATGTCTCTATCCTTGTTCCTTTCGTTCTTGCCTACATCTTCTACGCTTGGCGCAGCATCGACAATCGCAAGATTGATGCGAAGGAGATGGAAGAGGGAGGACACGCGTATTAATTAAAAATTAAGAATTAAAAATTAAAGGAGGATGTGTCATCTGTGTGCTATTAACTGTTTTGATACATCCTCTTCTTATTCTTTTGTCCGCATCTCATTTAGCTGGAATTTGGGTACCAGTTTCATCAATCGTAGAATCTGTCCTTGCCTTTTCTTTATGTAAGGGGAGGGGTGTGCTGAGTCGAAGCGTATGGGATTGGGCAATGTTGCCGCTATTAGTGCGCACTGTCCGGCAGAGAGCTTGGCGGCGGTGGTCTTGAATTTGTATTGGGCGGCGGCTTGTGCACCATAGATGCCTTTCCCCATTTCGATGGAGTTAAGATAGACCTCCATGATACGTTCTTTGGACCAGAAGAATTCTATCAGTACGGTGAAGTAGACCTCCAGCCCCTTGCGTACCCAGGAAGATTGGGCCATAGGAATACATTCTTTGCCGTCTGCTGGCTGATGGTGCTTGCGCCCCGTTTCCGTTTTCTTGTTTCGTTCTCCTTTATCGCTTTCTGTATCTCGATGAAATCAACCCGTTGTGTGTGGCAAACCGGTTGTCTTCCGAAGCAATGACGGCCATCGGCAGATGAGGAGATATCTTGTCGGGAGATACCCATGTGTGGTGCCAGCGCGGACTTTCACCCTTGAAGACCTGCTGCACGCTGCGGATAACCATCAGTGGTGTGATGTAGACGGGTACAAAACGATAAACCACTACCGTCAGGATAGTGGAAATAAAGAAGAATAATATCATGTTGCGGAGGAACCGCAAAGGCTTCGGGAGTTTCATGGAGAGAGTGCTAATATGCCAATGTGCTAATATGCCAATGTGATTAATGTGTCAATATGCCAATTAGCACATTGGCACATTAATCACATTAGCACATTAATTATTCGCCTCCGCATTCTTAATCATCTGTTCGCTGGCATACATATATACCTCTACGCGTCGGTTCTGGTCGGCAGACAGACTTTCGTCGTATTCGTTGTATCCCACGCCTTCCACTTTCTTGAACTGGGCAGGAGATACGCCGCAATCCTGCAAATAGTTCTCTACGGCATAGGCGCGGTTCTTGGAACTTTCATGTTGGCTTCGTAAGTACCACTTTGTCGGTATGGCCGATGATGGCGATATCGGTTGTCGGGTCTTCCTTCAGAATCTGTGCGAGTTCGCGCAGGGAAGCCTTTGCCTCGTTGCTCAGTGCTGCGGAGTTGAAGCCGAAAAGAATACCTGCCGCAAAGGATACTTTGACAGCCGGCAAGCCGTTGGCATCCGTTACCTGCTCCACTTGGGCGCCTTCAATCTTGGCAGCTTCGGCAGCTTCTTGTCCATCTTGTGTCCGATGGCACGCCGGCACCCGTACCTACTGCAGCACCTACCGCAGCTCCAATGGCTGCCCCCTTGCCTTTACCTATCAGTCCGCCGATAATGGCACCTGCTGCTGCACCGGAGCCACCGCCGATTATTCCACCTTTGGCCTTGTTGTTCATTGTGCCGCAACTGCCCAGCAGCAATGCGCCGCACAAAAGTAATACTGTAAATTTCATCTTCTTCATAACTCTTTTTCTTTAAAAGTTGACTTTATCTTTAATGTTGCAAATTTATGTATATAATAACCATATTCTTCTTTCTAAAGTTCGCCAGTTCTGTCCTTTTTTAGAGAATTTTCCTTTTGATGAGGACGAACCAGGCTGTCAGTATAAGACCTTTGGCAACGGTCGTTCCACTTACTGCCCACCAGATGGCATCCACTCCCATACCCATGTGCACCAGCAATAACGCCACCGGAATACGCATGTAATTGCATCCGATGCTGACAATGGCAGGCGGCACTGTCCGTCCCAGTCCGTAGAACACGCCCTGCATGGTAATTTCCATCATCATGAACATTTGCGAATAGCCGTCGATGCGGAGGAAATCTCCACCCACACGGTAGGCTTCGGCCTCGGGTACGAAGATAGAGAACACCTCGCTGCCGAAGAAGATGAACAGTAGTGAGCAGAGGCTTCCGAATACGCCCGTCATCCACATGGTGGTGCGCCATGCTTGCTTCACGCGCGACTTCTGCCCCGCGGCATAGTTCTGGGCGATGAACGTGCTCAGCCCCGTGGAGAATCCTTGCGAAGTATTCCAGGTGATGGCCTCGATTTGTCCACCGGTGGTGAATGCCATCAGTCCGATGTGTCCTCCCTGCTCCGAGGCGGTGCGCGAGAGGAACATATTGACGAAGGCAAATAGCGTGTTCAGCGTAGCCACGGGCAGCCCGAGCTTGAAGATGCGCCGGGTGTACTTCTTTTTCAGCGGAACGATAAAGGAGAAACCTCCGAGCACGGCGCTTTTCCCCCGGAGCTTGTAGACGAAGATGCCGAATACTGTAGCTTCGGAAAGCCATGTGGCAAGTGCCGCGCCCACTGTTCCCCAACCGAAGCCGAAGATGAACAGAGGGTCGAGGACGATGTTCATTATCAGTCCCGTCCCGCTGATGTAGAACGGAATCTTGCTTCGTCCTGCCGCGTTGTAGATGCCCGTAAAGGCAGCGGAGAGAAAGATGAAAGGCAGTCCCGTCGACACGATGCGCAGATAAGTCACGGCGCGTCCGTGATATGCTGTTTCAGCTCGAAGATGTTCAGGATGGGGCGGGCGAAAAGGAAGAGCAGGCCTCCCCAGCAGACGGAGATGAGCAGGGCAATCGTAATGTTGTGCGAGGCAAAGCTGCGTGCGTCCTCTTCGCTGCGTGCACCGATGGACTGGCCTACGCTGACTTCGGCGCCCACTTTATTGAGCAAGGCGATGGAGCCGGACATCCACGTCAGTATGCCTACCGCACCTACTGCAGCCATGGACTCACTGCCCAGACGCCCTACCCATGCCATGTCCGTCAGGCTGTAGGCCATCTGGATGAACGAGGTGGCCATGATGGGCATTGCCAGCGTGAAAAGCTGGCGGTTGATGGGGCCTTGTGTCAGATTCTTTGTTCCTTGCACGTTGACGGGTTTTTAGGTAAACAATGTGTTGTTCATCCCCTTTTCCGCTTTCTGCGGAGACGGTGGCGGCGTTTCTGCTTGTACTTTCGTATCTTGGCATATACCAGCCAGATGAAGAGCAGACCGAAAACGGCGAAGATGAGCAGCACGATGCCTGTGTTGAGATTGTCACCTTTCACGCGGCTCCACATCTCGAGCACCAGTTCCGTGCGGTCGCCGAAGTCGCGTATCATGGCGCAGCGTTCCACTACTCGGCGGTCAGGGTACTGGACCGGGTCTATCTGCAGGCTGTCGGCTCCGGGCAGGGGGCCGAAGAAGTAGCTGAGGTCGGAGTGCACGTCGAGCGTGGTATCGGTCTTGGCCTCCATGATTTCCGGTGTGGCTACGGCGCTGACGTAGCCGATAGCATCCATGTTGCGCAGTGCCACGGAAGGCTGGCAGAGGTAGTTGATGAAATAGCTTGCCGCCTTCACGTTGCGGGCGTAGCGGGGGATTACCCAGCGTCGTACCAGATGTTGCTGCCTTCGCGGGGGACGGTGTAGTCCAGTTCCACACCCACGGCATCGGCCTCCTCGATGGCCCAGACGGCGTCGCCGCTCCAGGTGAAGTTAATCCACGCCTTGTTCTTGGTCATCATTTCCTTGCCGAAGTCGGCTTCCCAGCCGGCGATGTTGGGTTTCATCTCCTTGAGGCGTTGCTCGGCCAGAGCGATGGCCTGCGGGGAGTTGTCGTTCATCAGTTGCTCTACTGTGACGGTGCTGTCGGCCAGCTCCCGGGCGTGGGCGTAGATGATGGCGGTACCGTAGGCATCGCGGTAGCTGTCCTTCATCAGTATTTTGCCTCGGTTTTTGGAGTCCCAAAGGATATCCCATGTGCCGGCCTCTTCGGCGGTAATAAACTTTTTGTTGAAGAGGATGCCAGCGGTGCCCCACATGTAGGGTACGGCATAGTCCTCGGTCTGGCGTTCCGGTTGCGAGGTCTTGTTCAGCTCGTGGCGAATGTAGGGCGACACGTTGGGGATGTAGTCCGGCGTGTGGCCGAAGTTGCGGTCGATGGGTAGCAGGAGGTCTTTGCGAAGCATACGTTCGATGATGTATCCGAGGGGCATACGACGTCGAAGTCCTCGTGCCCGCGCTCAATTTTGGTGAGCATGATTTCGTTGATATCGAACACCTGGTAGATGATACGGAGGTCTTCGCCCGTCTGCTGCTTGTACCAGTCGGGAAATTCGGCAAGCACATCTTCATCGATGTAGTCCGCCCAGTTGTATATCTTCAGTACACGGCTGCGCTCTTCTGTAGAGTTTCCACAAGAGGAGAGGGATGCGATACAGCACAGTAGAATCAGTATGTTTATTATCCTTTTCATCATCTTGTTCTTGACAATTGATAACTTATAACTCATCACTCACATCAATCGTTTTTCGTCCGTTCGGCCCGCTTGTTGATTACAATCAGCAGCACCAGCACCGTCACGAAGATGATGGTGGAGAGTGGCCGCAGTTCCGGCGTCAGTCCACCCTTGCGCGCATCGGCGTAGATGTAGGTGGAGAGCGTTTCCAGCCCCTGGTTGCCGATGGTGAAGATGGTCACGGCAAAGTCGTCGATGGAGAGCGTGAAAGCAAGGATGAATCCGCTTATCATACCCGGAAATATCTCCGGAAGAATAACCTTGCGCAGTGCTTGGAACGGTGTGGCGCCCAGGTCGAGTGCCGCCTCGTAGACATTCTGGTTCATCTTTTTGAGCCGGGGCATTACGCTGAGCACCACGTAGGGCGTGCAGAAAGTGATGTGTGCCAGTACCACTGTGGTGAATCCTTGCGATATGCCGAAGCTGACGAACAGCAGGAACAGCGACACACCGGTGATAATGTCTGCATTCATCATCGGGATGGCATTGGCGAAGTTCATTACCTGCCGTGTGCGCGAGCGCAGATTGAAGATGCCGATGGCTGCAATGCTGCCCAGCGCCGTACTGGCGGTGGCGGCAAGCAGGGCAATGGCGAATGTGTTCCAGATGGCATTCATCAGCGAGTGGTGCATCCCGCCCGTAAACAAGGAGCTGTACAGCTTGGTGGAGAATCCCGTCCAGTTGCCCAGCACCTTTGCCTCCGTGAAGGAGAATATCATAATAATTAAGATGGGCGAAGTAGAGCAACGCCAGCAGCAGCCACAAGTAGCCGCGGGTTAAGATTCGTGTCATCATATCACACCTCCGCTTTCATTCGATGCCCCGTCCTCCTCGTTGGTAAAGAGGATGGTGATGCCTATCAGCAGCAGCATGATGAGCGAGAGGGCGGCACCGTAGTTCCACATTCCGTTGTAAATATTCTCTTGCACCGTGGTGCCGAACAGTTTGATGTTGTTCATCGTCAGCAACTCGGCAATGGCAAAGGTAGAAACCGTAGGCATAAACACCATCACTATGCCGCTCATCACTCCCGGCATGGAGAGCGGCAGAATCACCTTGCCGAATACGCGGGTAGGAGAGGCTCCCAGTCCTGCGCAGCCTCAATCAGATTGTGGTCCATCTTCTGAAGGGTGTTGTAAATGGGGTATATCATGAACGGCAGGAAGTTGTAGACCATACCGAACACAAGGGCACCTTCGCCCAGCGGCAGGTTCAGGAAGTCGAACAGCGCCACTGTGGCAAGCGTACGTATCAAGATATTCACCCACATGGGGAGGATGAACAGCACCACCATGGTGCGTGAGGTGTTGAATTGCTTCTGGCTCAGGATATACGCTGCCGGATAGCCCAGCAGCAGGCAGACCAGCGTGGTGATAACGGCTATTCCGATGGAGTAGACAAACGTGTTCATCGCTTCGGGGTGCATCATGAACTTGCGGAAGTTGGCCAGCGTAAACGCTCCCCCTTCGTCCGTAAAGGCATAGAGCACGATGAGCAGTAGCGGTACTATGACAAATACAAGCAGAAACAGCGCGTAGGGTACCGTCCAGTTGCGCCGGCGCATAAAGAAATGGGATAACTTATTGAGCACTTCCTTCCTTATTAAGAGATTGAACAATCCGTATATTTTGAGGGGCGATGGTGATACCTACACGGTCGCCGTCGTCCCACACGTCGTTGGTGTCGACAAAGATATCTTCGTCCCAGTCCGTAAACACGGTCAGGTGGTAATGGTTTCCTTTGTAGAGGATGAATTTCACTTCACCCGTCAGACGGCCGTCCTCTTCGTTGTCCTCGAGGATGACGTACTGGAAGTCCACTTCCACTTGTACGCTACTGCCGGTTCGATGCCTTGCACGGGCAGGCACTCGAAGTTGCAGCCTAGGAACTCTACATGTGTCTCGTCCACCAGCTTTCCTTCGAAGGTGTTGCAGGTGCGTTCCTTCTTCATCACATGGATGTCGAAGGGCTTCACCAGCAGACCGACTTCGCGTCCTGCCTCGAAGGCATGGTAGTCCTGCACCATCAGCTCGTAGCCTTCGCGCGTCTGCACCAGCATTTCGTAGTGCACACCCTTGAAGATGCAGCTGGTTACGGTCCCCGTCAGCTGTGCGGCGTCGGATACATCGAAGATGTAGATGTCTTCGGGGCGAATCACTACGTCTACCTGCATCTGCTCGCCAAATCCCGTGTCCACGCATTCAAATTCGTGTCCGCAGAAGGTGACGGCTTTATCCTTTATCATAACTCCGTTCAAGATGTTGCTTTCACCAATGAAGTCTGCTACGAAGGAGTTGATGGGTTCGTTGTAGATGTCCGTCGGCACGCCTATTTGCTGGATGCGTCCTTCGCTCATCACGACGATGGTATCGCTCAAGGTCAGTGCCTCTTCCTGGTCGTGGGTCACATATACGAAGGTGATGCCCAGCTTCTGGTGCATCTCCTTTAGCTCCATCTGCATGTCCTTGCGCATTTTTAGGTCCAGGGCGGCAAGGGGTTCGTCCAGTAGCAGCACTTCGGGTTCGTTGACGATGGCTCGGGCAATGGCTACGCGCTGTTGCTGCCCGCCGGAGAGGGAGTCTACGTCGCGGTCCTCATAGTCCGTCATGCCCACCATGCGCAGGGCTTGCTTTACCTTCTTCTCGATGGTGGCACCGGGCAGCTTCTTCAGCTTCAACCCGAAAGCAATGTTGTTGAACACGTTGAGGTGGGGGAAGAGGGCGTACTTCTGGAACACGGTGTTTACCGGACGCTTGTGTGGCGGTGTCTGTGTGATGTCCTTTCCGGCAATGGTTATCACTCCTTCCGAGCTGTCTGAAAGCCTGCAATGAGGCGCAACAGAGTTGTCTTTCCGCAGCCGGACGGTCCCAGTATTGTTACAAACTCGCCCTTACGGACAGACAAATTCACATCATTCAGCACGGCCTTATCTCCGAAAAATTTCGATACGTGCTCCACACCGATGATGCAATCGGACTTTTGCATAAGCGTCTTTTACTTTATCCAAACGAATTAAACAAATCTCAGAAGAAAGCTGAAATAAAATCAAAACAGTTTCTCGGGCTTTCAAAAAGCGGGTGCAAAGTTACATAATTTATCGGGATTTTTCGCCTTACTCTAAAATTCATTATTCCTATGAAGTTAAAATAATAAGTAATACCTTTGTTGGCAGTATTGATATTAAAACTTAATAACATGATGGAAAAGAAGATTGTACTCATCACCGGAGCTCCTCGGGAATAGGGGAAGGCTGCGCGCGTAAATTTGCCATGAACGGTTACCGGCTTATACTCAATGGCCGTAATGTGGAGAAACTGAATGCTGTAAAGAAAGAATTGTTGGAGAAATATGGAGCCGATGTGTATCTGCTTCCTTTCGATGTCCGCGACCGGCAGGCTGCCCGTGCCGCCCTCGAATCCCTTCCGGAGGAATGGAAGGCGATAGACATACTGGTGAACAATGCCGGACTCGTCATTGGGGTGGACAAGGAACATGAAGGCAATCTGGATGAATGGGACATTGTCATCGACACTAACGTGAAAGCCTTGCTTGCCATGACCCGCCTCGTGGTTCCCGGTATGGTGGAGCGTGGCCGTGGTCATGTTATCAATATGGGGTCCATTGCCGGAGATTACGCTTATCCGGGAGGCAGTGTGTACTGTGCTTGCAAGGCTGCCGTCAAGGCCCTTTCCGACGGACTCCGCATCGACCTGGTGGATACCCCGGTACGCGTAACGAATATCAAGCCGGGGTTGGTGGAAACCAATTTCTCCGTCGTCCGTTTCCGTGGTAACCGGGAGGCGGCCGATAATGTATATAAAGGTATACGCCCGCTGACCGGCGACGATATAGCCGAAGTGGTCTATTTCGCCGCTGCCGTCCCCGAGCATATCCAGATTGCGGAAGTGCTGGTGATGCCTGCCAACCAAGCCACGGGGACAATTGTCAGCCGGAAATAGAATTTGTATAAGGATATGATAAAATGATACTATTTTATCTTCGGGGAAACGCCTACATTTGCGCACAGCTAAATGAATATAGAATCTAAACAAGAAAAGCATGAATTTCAAGAAACGAACAAATTTTCTCTTTGGAGCACTGCTGCTGACCGGCAGTTTGTTGGCTCAAAACGTATGTGTATCCACTCCGAAGACCTCTTTGGTGCTTTCGGCTCCTGAAGGCGGTACACTGAGACACTTGTATTATGGTAACAGACTTTCTGAAGCCGACTTGCAGAATATCTCTGCGGCAGAAGCGAACCATGCAGCCTATCCCGAATATGGATTGAACGCTCCCGTGGAGACGGCCCTCGCTGTGAAGCATGCCGACGGTAACATGACCCTCCAGCTCGAAGTGCTGAATGTGACTACCGAGAAGGATGGGAATGCCGTGACGACTGTCGTGGCGCTGAAGGATAAGGTGTATCCCTTCTTCGTCAACGTCTGTTACCGTGCCTGGCAGGATGCCGACGTGATAGAATCCTGGACTGAAATCTCCCATCAGGAGAAGAAGCCGGTGGTGCTCAATCAGTTTGCTTCCGGCTATCTGCCCATCCGCCGTGGCGATGTATGGCTATCCCATCTCTCCGGCTCCTGGGCCAATGAAGGGGTTTTGACGCAGGAACCTCTCACTCCGGGCATGAAGGTTATCAAGAATAAGGACGGTGTGCGCAATTCCCATACTGACCATGCCGAAGTGATGTTCTCCCTTGACGGCCGTCCGCAGGAGACACGGGCAACGTGATTGGTGCAGCCTCTGTTACAGCGGCAACTACAAGCTCCGCATTGAGACGCACGATGATGAATACCACCATTTCTTTGCCGGAATCAACGAAGAGAACTCTACTTATTCCTTGAAGAAGGACGAACTTTTCCGCACTCCCGAACTTGCCCTGACTTATAGTAATGAAGGCTTGAGTGGCGGCAGCCGTAACTTCCATCGCTGGGCACGCCTGCACAAACTGGCGCACGGCACTACCCCCCGCAAGATTCTTTTGAATAGTTGGGAAGGCGTGTACTTTGACATCAACCAGCAAGGTATGGACCAAATGATGGCGGACATTGCCTCCATGGGTGGCGAGTTGTTCGTGATGGACGATGGCTGGTTTGGCGACAAGTATCCCCGTAAGAACGACAGCTCATCACTCGGCGACTGGGTGGTGGACAAGAACAAGCTTCCGAACGGCATTGAAGGCTTGCTGAGTGATGCCAAGAAACATGGCGTCAAGTTTGGCATCTGGATTGAGCCGGAGATGGCGAACACTACCAGCGAACTCTACGAGAAGCATCCCGACTGGGTACTTAAGGCTTCCGAACGTGACGTTGTGTTGGGACGCGGCGGCACGCAGGTAGTGCTTGACCTTGCCAATCCTGCCGTGCAGGACTTCGTTTTCGGTGTGGTAGACAACCTGATGACCTCTTATCCTGAAATAGATACATCAAGTGGGACGCCAATATGTCTGTCCAGAACCACGGTTCGCAATATCTGACGAAGGATAATCAGAGCCACATGTACATCGAATTCCACCGCGGCTTCGAGAAAATCTGCCAGCGCATCCGTGCCAAATATCCCGACCTTACCATCCAGGCATGTGCCAGTGGCGGCGGTCGTGCCAACTACGGAGTGCTGCCTTACTTCGACGAGTTCTGGGTAAGCGACAATACCGATGCCCTGCAACGTGTCTATATGCAGTGGGGAACTTCCTATTTCTTCCCCGCCATCGCTATGGCATCGCATATCAGTGCTGCCCCCAATCATCAGACGTTCCGCACCATCCCTCTGAAATATCGGATAGACGTTGCCATGAGTGGTCGTTTGGGTATGGAAATTCAGCCCAAAAATATGACGGAAGAAGAAAAGGCTCTTTGCAAGAATGCCATTGCCGAGTACAAGACCATCCGTCCCGTAGTACAGTTGGGAGACATTTACCGCCTGCTCTCTCCTTATGACAAGCAAGGTGTGGCTTCTCTGATGTACGTGGCTCCGGAGAAGGACAAGGCAGTCTTCTATTGGTGGAAGACGGAACATTTCTGTAACCAGCACCTGCCGCGTGTGAAGATGGCAGGGCTCTGTGCCGACAAGCAATACCGGGTGCATGAACTGAACCGTATAGATAATGTTCCCTTGAACTATGAAGGAAAGACTTTCAGCGGTGCCTATCTGATGGCAAACGGGTTGGAGATTCCTTACACACATAAGGTGGACTACCACAAACAGACCGACTATTCAAGCCGTGTGCTTTATCTGGAAGAGGTGAAATGACGTGAATAAAGGTGAGGTTTAGCCGCGTAAAGGTGAACTTGAGCGGCGTAAAGGTGAGGTTGATGGGTACAGTTGGTACAGTGGTACAGCGTCTCTTCTATCTCACACACGCATGTATATAAATAATGTACGCGTTATGAAGTAATGTACATAAGCACATGTGTGTGAAGCAGAAGAGGCGCTGTACCCACTGTACCAATTGTACCACTGTTTGGATGTCCAACTTTTCTTTTCGTACCCTTTTGGGACTTTCAGGTAAGATGGAAACATAAAAAAGTCCCACAATACATTGATATTGTAGGACTTTTTTTCTTTTTGTCGCCTTCTGGCTTTGTTTCTATGTGAACCGCTTGGGGCTCGAACCCAAGACCCCAACATTAAAAGTGTTGTGCTCTACCTGCTGAGCTAGCGATTCAATCCTTCATTGCTGTTAAGCGGGTGCAAAGATAGATACTTTTTTGAAATTTGCAAAATAATATCATCTTTTTTCTTATCTTTGTCCCCATCAATCCTTGATATTAATCATTATCACTGAACATTAATCATTAAATACATGGCAACAGTAGACGATAAAAAGATTATCTTTTCTATGGTTGGGCTGAATAAAACCATTCAGCAGAACAACAAGCAGGTACTGAAGAACATTTACCTCTCGTTCTTCTACGGGGCAAAAATCGGTATCATCGGTCTGAACGGTTCGGGTAAATCGACCCTGCTGAAGATTATCGCCGGATTGGATAAGTCCTATCAGGGCGAAGTGGTGTTCTCGCCGGGATATTCTGTGGGATATCTGGCTCAGGAACCGTACCTCGACCCCACCAAGACCGTGAAGGAAATTGTAATGGAAGGCGTGCAGCCCATTGTGGACGCGCTGGCAGAATACGAGGAAATCAATCAGAAGTTTGGCTTGCCCGAATATTATGAGGACCAGGACAAGATGGACAAGCTCTTCTCCCGCCAGGCCGAGTTGCAGGACATCATCGACGCGACCGATGCCTGGAACCTCGACAGCAAGCTGGAGCGTGCCATGGATGCCCTCCGTTGTCCGCCCGAAGACCAGTCCGTAGAACATCTTTCCGGTGGTGAGCGCCGCCGTGTGGCCCTTTGCCGCCTATTGTTGCAGAAGCCGATGTGCTTCTCCTCGACGAGCCCACTAACCACCTTGATGCCGAATCTATCGACTGGCTGGAACAACACTTGCAGCAGTACGAGGGTACGGTGATTGCCGTGACGCACGACCGTTATTTCCTTGACCATGTGGCAGGCTGGATTCTTGAACTGGACCGTGGCGAGGGCATCCCCTGGAAGGGGAACTACTCCAGTTGGCTGGAACAGAAAACTAAGCGCATGGAGCAGGAAGAAAAGACAGCCAGCAAGCGCCGCAAGACACTGGAACGCGAGCTGGAATGGGTACGTATGGCTCCCAAAGCTCGTCAGGCAAAGGGGAAAGCCCGTCTGAACTCCTACGACAAATTACTGAACGAGGACGTGAAAGAGAAGGAAGAGAAGCTGGAAATCTTTATCCCGAACGGCCCCCGTCTGGGCAACAAGGTGATTGAAGCCAAGCAGGTGGCAAAGGCGTCGGCGACAAACTGCTGTTCGACGACCTCAACTTCATGCTTCCACCCAACGGCATCGTGGGTATCATCGGCCCAACGGTGCCGGTAAGACCACGCTTTTCCGCCTTATCATGGGACTGGAAAGGCAGACAAGGGCGAGTTCGAGGTAGGGGAAACCGTAAAGGTGGCCTACGTGGACCAGCAGCATAAGGACATCGACCCTAACAAGAGTGTATATCAAGTCATTTCCGGTGGAAACGACCTGATTCGCATGGGTGGACGCGACATCAATGCGCGCGCCTATCTGTCCCGTTTCAACTTCTCCGGTGCGACCAGGAAAAGCTCTGCGGAGTGCTTTCCGGTGGTGAACGCAACCGCCTGCACCTGGCGCTCTGCCTGAAGGAAGAGGGTAATGTGCTTCTGCTGGACGAGCTACCAACGACATCGACGTGAACACGCTTCGCGCCCTCGAAGAAGGTTTGGAGGACTTTGCCGGATGTGCCGTGGTCATCAGTCACGACCGTTGGTTCCTCGACCGTATCTGTACGCATATCCTCGCTTTCGAAGGAGACTCCAATGTGTTCTTCTTTGAGGGCTCTTATTCCGAATATGAGGAAAATAAACAGAAACGTCTTGGGAAAGAAGAACCCACCCGTGTACGTTATAGAAAGCTCATGAATGACTGATTTCAGTGCGAATTTGAAAGTATATTCTTTTACTTGTTGACAATACGAAAGCCCTGCTGTAGAATGCAGGGCTTTTTTTTGTTTAAAAATATCTCAAAAAAGCCTTTCTACCTTCAAAAAATGTAACATAAATATAACATTAATCTCGTTTTTATTAGTTATATTTGCGACTTAAAACATAAATTAATGTTTAATTAACACTATCTATTAACAAAAAACAGAATTATGAGAAAACATCTAATTCAATTCCTGTTTGGTTGCAGTGTTGTCGGTATTCAGTGCCGCTGCATTTGCTCAGACTACAGTGAGAGGTCAGCTTGTTGATTCAGAAACAGGTGAACCGTTAGTGGGTGCCGCCGTCATGGTGGAAGGTACTACACAAGGATCGGTGACCGACATTGATGGCTATTTCAAGCAAAGCGTTGCTTCGAATGCGACATTGCTATTCAAGTATGTGGGTATAAAGACCAGAAGAAGAAGATTACGCAGAAGGGCGCTTCTGTGGATTTGGGTGCTATCCCAATGGAACCGGATGCTGTGATGCTGAAGGACGTAGTGATTACATCGTCTATTGCTGTGGCACGCAAGACTCCGGTTGCAGTATCTACTGTCGACCCCGTATTTATTGAAGATAAGATAGGTTCTCAGGAGTTACCGCAAATCTTGAAATCTACTCCGGGTGTTTATGCTTCTAATGAGGGAGGTGGCTTTGGTGATTCCAACATAAAGATTCGTGGTTTTAAGTCAGAATATGTGGCTATGATGATTAACGGTGTACCCATGAACGGAATGGAAAACCAGAAGTATACATGAGTAACTGGGGTGGTTTGATTGATGTGGCCAGCAGTATTCAGGTACAACGTGGACTTGGTGCCAGCAAGGTGTCAACTCCTTCAGTAGGTGGCTCACAAAACATTATAACCAAGACTACTGATGCCAAGAAAGGCGGCTTCATCTCTTACGGCATGGGTAATGACGGCTACA
>ENA-OQEB01000257-OQEB01000257.1-human-gut-metagenome-genome-assembly--contig:-NODE-257-length-22533-cov-3.674641_pt1 | contig 22533 bp, 36 predicted proteins | sample MGYA00242787_ERZ504619 | MGnify/ENA primary metagenome ERZ504619 (study PRJEB26092, sample SAMD00036317) | human gut metagenome | host: Homo sapiens | study: EMG produced TPA metagenomics assembly of... | reverse complement strand
CGAGGCCGCTGCTCTGCTGGCCGCAGACCCCCTGCTGGAAGCGCCGGAGCACAGCCTGCTCGCCGCGCAGGTCGAACAGATGTTCACAAAGGCGGAGCCATGAATTGAAACAATAAAAAGAACCGGTTTCCATGTATTTTAAATGAGAAAGGCTCCTGCTTTCGCAGGAGCCTTTCTCATGATTACGATTCTGTCATCGGTTCAGGCTTTGCGCCGCCTTGGCGATCACAGCCAGCAGATCGACCAGATGTTCCACGTCCATCTGGCCGCTGTTGTTGGCAAAGGCGTAGAAGCACCCCTGCACGCAGAACGAAAGCAGGATGCCCCGGTCGGGGTCCGCTGCAAAGGTGGGGTCTTTGGCCGCCAGACGGTCTCGCAGACCCTTTTCAATGCAGTTGGCAAAGATCCCCTGCCTTGCCCCGGAGAAAAGGATGTTCACCGCCTCCTGGTTCTGAACAAAGGCATGGAACAGTTCACGGGTCAGCTGCTCTGTGTGTGCAGCGGTAAGCCCCACATTGGGCACACTGTCCAGAATGACATGGATGAGCTTGTTCTCCAACCGGCTGGACAGCTCATAGATATCCTCATAGTGGGCATAAAAGGTGGATTTGTTCACCTTGGCCAGTGTGCACAGGTCTTTGATCCTGATCTTCTCCAGCGGCTGGCGGGCACGCAGCTCCATGAATGCCTTTTCGATGGCGCGGTCAGTCTTTTCAATGCGGATGTCCAAAATAATCCACCACTTTCATTGTTTCGTTGGATATCCAACGCTTTTCGTTTTTCGGGGATAGACAGTTTGTTCGAGTTTTCTTACAATATCAATAGAGAATCCCTTTCTCTCTCAATGCGGCTTCGATCCTCTGGAACGTTTCTTCATCCGGGCAGCGGAGGGTGTGCAGGTGCACGCCGCCGGTCATCCGGCTGAGCAGGCACTCCGGGGTATTGGCTGCCTGGGTGATAAAGGTGTCCACATCGTATCGGCTGGCGAGGTTCAGGTTGCCCCGCAGTTCGCCGTAAAGCGGGTTTTCCACCGCCACATCGACCACCACGCTCCCTGATCCACCACCGTGTAAAGCTCGGTGCGCATCTCATCGGCTGTCCTGTGCACACAGGCCAGGATGCCGGTGTAGCCGCCGGGGGTCGGGTGGAACTGATACCCCCGCGGGGTGGCCTCGATCTCGGCCCCGCCTGCCCGCAGAAGGGCCACGTCCCCCACCACGATCTGGCGGCTGACCCCAGCTTGCGGCCAGTGCACTGGCACTGATGGGTGCGCTGGCCCCATGGAGCTGCTCCAAAATCTTTTCCCGGCGCTGTGCTGCGTTCATTGTTGTTCCCCCTGTCAGCATTTTTCCCTATTATAATAGTGCATGACAGGTGTCCTGTCAATCCAGACGCAGGACCGTGGCGTAATTGGAGGGCAGCTGGACCTTCATCCGGCCAGATGCAAGGCTGGTCATCACATTCTCCGCACCCACGGTATCGGCCAGCAGGTCCGTTGCTGCGTTGGCTTCCACCGGCAGCTGGAATTCCATCTCGGCCGGGCTGTCACCGTTATTGAATACAGCCACCAGGGCCTTTCCATCCAGCACCCGGGCAAAGGCATAGCACTGGGTGGTCAGCTGGAGTTCCTTCATCTCGCCCCAGCTCAGGGCCGGGTATTCGGCCTTCAGCCTGCCCAATGCGGCGTACACACTGGTGACGGGGTTGGTGGTCAGGTCATCCCGGAATTTGTCCAGCTCCAGGCAGGGGCGCAGGGGCCAGTCACTGCCCCACTCCTTTTTGCCCTCGATGCCAAATTCGGAGCCGTAATAGATGGACGGAATGCCCCAAAGCGTGTATACTAGAATTGCAATGTGCCGGATGTGCGCCTTGTTCCGCAGCTTATTGGGCAGGCGCTCCACATCGTGGTTGTCCGAGAAGGTATAGAGCCGGGTGTCGTGGCAGAGCCCCTGCAGACGGCGCATGGTGTGTGCGATCTCAAAATAGTTGTGGTCGTTGTGGCCGCTCCACAGGCCCTTGTGCAGCTCATAGTTGGTAACAGAGTGAAGCATTTCAGGGTTGGCCCAGCGGCTGTAATCGCCGTGGATGACCTCGCCCATCAGCCAGAACTCAGGCTTAACCTCGTTGGCAAGGCGGCGCAGACCCTTCATAAAGTCGAAGTCCAGCACATCCGCGGCATCCAGCCGGATGCCGTCAATGTCGAATGCATCGACCCAGAAGCGGATGGTATCATAATGGTAGTTCTGCACCTCGGGGTTGCGCTGGTTCAGCTTGACCAGCAGGTTGAAGCCGCCCCAGTTGCCGTAAGAAAAACCGTCGTTGTACTCGTTGTTACCCCAGAAGTTCACATCGCAGAACCAGTCCTTATAGCGGGCGTTCTCGCGGTTGGCCTGCAGGTCTTTGAAGGCAAAGAAGTCCCGGCCCACATGGTTGAACACACCGTCCACAATGACCTTCTGGCCCCTGGCGTGGCAGTTGGCCACGAACTCCCTGAACTCCTCGTTGGTGCCCAGGCGGCGGTCCACCCGGCGGTAATCGATGGTATCATAGCCGTGGGAGCCGCTCTCGAACAGCGGGCCGATATAAATGGCCGTGCAGCCCAGATCTTTGGAGGCGTGCTCGGCCCAGGCGTTCAGCTTTGCGAACGCGCCGGTGTGGGCTGGCCGTCGTTTTCGTGCGCACAGCCGCACAGGCCCAGCGGATAAATGTGATAAAAAACTGCGGTATCATACCATGCCATAGTTACTCTCTCCCATATCATTTCTTCTGCCGCCCAGCAGCGGCAGGCTCAGTATACCACAAACTCCGCCAATTGTGTGGATGTTTGATAAATTTTCTACATAGTCTCTGTTAAAATCGGCAAGTGTGACGATTTTGATCAAAAATTATTGGTAAATATGACCGGGTGTATCCCGTTGAGAAAAGGAGAAATCTGCATGAATTTTCCCACCATCGACCGCTCGTTCTTTGCGGGCGAATGCTTTGATGCCTACCGTGTGCTGGGCGCGCACCCCTGCCGGGATGACTTTGGGCAGGAGGGCTGGCGGTTTGCCGTGTGGGCCCCGGGTGCTGTGGCTGTGGAGATCTGCGGTGGCTTTGACGGCTGGGGGCCGGGCGTCCCATGCAGAAGGCTGACACCGGCGTGTGGAGCGGCTTTGTGCCCGGCCTTGCCGAGGGAGAGCTGTACAAATACCGCATCCACGGCAAGGATGGCAGCACCGTGATGCGGGCTGACCCCTACGCCTTTTCCACCGAGCTGCGGCCCGGCACGGCCAGCAGGCTGGCCCGGATGGACTTTGCCTTTGACGATTCCAGCTGGATGGAGCGTCGGGACAAGTGCCGCAACCTGCCCCTGAACATCTACGAGCTCCATGCAGGCAGCTGGAAGCACAAGCCCAACGCCACCCGCGAGGACGGCTCGGACGGCTGGTACAATTACCGGGAGCTGGCCCGGGAGCTGATCCCCTGGCTGCTGGATCACCGCTTCACCCATGTGGAGCTGCTGCCGCTGGCAGAGCATCCCTTTGACGGCAGCTGGGGCTACCAGACCACCGGTTACTTCTCTGTCACCAGCCGCTACGGCGACCCCGCCGACTTTGCGGCCTTTGTCAACGCCTGCCACCGGATGGGCATTGGTGTCATCATGGACTTTGTGCCCGTCCACTTTGCCGCCAACGGCGACGCGCTCGCCAACTTTGACGGCACCCACCTCTACGAGTACGACAGCGATGTGGGCCACAGCGAGTGGGGCACCTGCAACTTCAACTATTACCGCCGGGAGGTGTGCAGCTTCCTGAACAGCGCCGCTGCCCTTTGGATGGATGTGTACCACTGCGACGCATCCGGATGGATGCCATCTCACGCGCCCTTTACTGGCAGGGCGACCCCAACCGCGGCGTGAACGAGGGTGCGGTTACCTTCCTGCGGAACCTGAACCACGGCCTGAACGAGCGCTGGCCCACCGGCATCTACACCGCCGAGGACTCCACCAACTTCCTCAAGGTCACCGCCCCCACCCGCTACGACGCATCGGTTTCGATTACAAGTGGGACATGGGCTGGATGCATGACACGCTGGATTATTTTGCCACGCCCTTTGGTGAGCGGCCCGATGCCTACTACAAGCTGACCTTCAGTATGCAGTATTTCTACAATGAGCTGTATCTGCTGGCACTCAGTCACGACGAGGTGGTGCACGGCAAAAAGACCATCATTGATAAACTGTGGGGCACCTACGAAGAAAAATGTGCCCAGCTGCGCACTCTTTACTTTTACATGTACACCCACCCGGGCAAAAAGCTGAACTTTATGGGCAATGAACTGGGGCATTTCCGGGAGTGGGATGAGAAAAAGGAGCTGGACTGGGGCCTGATGAAGTATCCCTTCCACGACAGCTTCCAGAAATATTTTGCCGAGTTGGGCCGCCTGTATGCCACCGAACCCGCCCTCTACGATGGCGAATACAACCCGAACTGCTTTGAGTGGATCGCCTGCGAGAGCCGGGACGAAGGCGTGTACGCCTGGCTGCGGAAGGGCGCGGGCCAGACCATCCTCTGTGTGATGAACACCCAGAATACCGCCCACAAAAAGTTCCCGCTCTACTTCCAGTACCCCTGCGCCGCCGATGAGCTGCTGAACAGCGAGGCTGCCTGCTGGAACGGTGCGGACCGCAGCCGCACCAGACACCTGCACACCACCGATGGCGGCGTGTACGGCCGGGACTACACCCTGAGCGTGGATCTGCCTGCCATGGCAGCCGGATGTACCGCATCACACCAGAGGCTCCCCACCCGGAAGCCGCACAGGCCTCTGCCCGCAAGGCCGCCGCCCAGAAGCGCAAGGCCACCATCGCGGCAAAGCAGAATTCCAAAAAGTAATATCGCATTCAAAATATCCCTCTGCTGAAACGCAGACGGGATATTTCATGTTCCGGGGGCCTGCCCTCTTGCCTGCGCCGCCTGGAACCATTATACTGTAAGCTGTAATATTGTGGTTCAAAACCGAGGAGCATGTACAATGTCAACGATACTTTCTGAAAAGAGGACCCTTTCGCCCTGGGCAAAAGGCGGCATCGGGCTGGGTGCCGGAGCACTCCTGCTGGTGCTGGTGGGCCTGCTGTTCCCCACTGCGGCGGCGTTCTTCCCGCTGGTGAGCCTGTGGTGCAGCTGTGTGCTGTTCTACGGCGCGCTGTGGGTGCTGCACACTGCCGGTGTGGAGCTGGACTTCTTCCACCGCGCAGCCATCATCGCCTTCTGGGCCGGAGCTGTGCTCTACTTCTATTGGGCGCTGGATCGGCGGCAGTTCATCTACGCCTGGGATTATGTGAACTACATTCAGAAGCAGTTCAATACCGAAGCGGCTTTTGCGCTGGGTCCGGTGGCCGGTTTTAAGTACATCATAAGCACATTTTCTGAAGATTACACCAATTTCATCACCTTGTTCACAGAGTTCCCGTTCTGCCTCACCGCAAAAACGGGTGACAGCTACGCTTTTGCGCAGGTTTTCTGTGTGCTCCCCAGCCTTATGCTGATGCTGGCTGGTCTCACGATCAAAATCGGGCAAATTCTGGAGGTCAAGAATAAGTTCTGGTATTTTATCATCGGCTTTTCCTGGGTGCTGACCTATCCGTTCCTGCGAATGAGCGCTATGCTGGCACAGCCGGACTGGTTCGGTCTGATCTTCGCTTTTGCCATTCTGCTCCTCACATTGGACTACCGTTTTGAAAAGCTGGAGCCGGGCCGGTTCGTGCTCATCTTCCTGGCAACGGCCGCCATTATCCTGAGCCGCCGCTGGTACTTATATTTTGTGGTGGCTACTATTTTTCCTATGCTCTCCTGCTCTTTGTCAGCAGTGCAAAGCTCGCAAAACAGGGCCAAAAGGGCCTTGCCCTGCGCCGAGTACGCAACCTCATCCTGTTTGGTGTCTGCGCCATGGCAGCAATGGTGGTCCTACTCTGGCCCATGGTCAGCAAGATCCTGGCTTTTAACTACTCCGACCGCTATTCGTACTATAATGTTGGCGGCATTGCAGTAGAGCTCTATTATCATGCCATGCGCACCGGCCTGCTGAACCTTATTTTGATCCTGTTTGGTTTGTGGCTCTGCGTCAAGCGGAAAAAGCCCAGCCTGCCTGTGTTGGCGCTGTGTGAGCTGATGCTCAGTATGCTCTTGTTTACCCGAGTGCAGAATTCTGGCTCCCACCAGATGCTGCTGTACGTGCCCGCCTATGTCATTCTGTTTCTCTGCGGTGCGGCGGGTCTGGCAGAGAGTATCGAGCATTTCAAAATACCAAAGCTTTGTTTCTGGGTCTTTACACTGTTGTTCGCCGTGTCGGTGCGGTGCTCCCCGCTCACTGTCATGGCCTTGCCAGAGTTCGTTATCCATGCGTTCCACCCGGCAGACCTTGCTGAGTATCAGCGGCTGGACGAGCTGACCTATGACCGCAAGGACAAACCGCAGATCCAGGCCATGGCACAGTGGCTGGTTGAACATCTGGGGGAGGGCGAGGGCGCCTATATGATCCCGGATGACATGCTCTACAATCCCGGCCACCTGCGGAACTGTGATCTGCCCAACCATGCACTGGACGGCAAGTTGCCGGACAGCTTCTCGGTGCCGGGCACCCACTCTTTCCCCACCGGCTTCTTTGACGCAAAGTATGTCATCACCGCTGACCCGTTCCCCCTCTCGCTGGCACCAGACACGGAACTGGGCCACCGGTTCAACGCCGTTTTTCTTCAGCTGAGAGAGACTACCCACCAGCAAGTTGCGACCTTCGATATGGGCAACGGCACGGTGTTCACGATCTGGGAACGCACCACTCCCGTGACACGTGAGGAAGTGGAGACCTATCTCCATGAATTTGATGCTGAAAACGCCAAATACCCAGAAATGTTTTCCTCTGTTGTGGAAAACTGGCTGGCTGTTCATGGTTTATAAAAGGAGAGTAAAACGATATGTCCAACAACGCAAAAAATCTACCAGAAGTAAAATTAGGCCAGTACAAGGGGCTGGCTGTCACCCGCCATGTGCGGCCGCTTTCCGAAAAGACCATTGACCAGGAGATGGTCCACCAGACCCGGATGCGCTCCGTCTACCACAACTCCACCGCCCCCGCCAAGCGCGGCAGCCGGGTCCTGCTGGATTTTGTCGGCTTCATGGACGGGGAGGAGATCCCCGACAGCCGGATGGAAAAGGTGATGGTGGTTCTGGGGGACGGCAAGCTGATGCCTGCCGCCGAGGATGCCATCTACGGCCACACCGCTGGCGAGACCTTCCGCTTTGATTTCACCTATCCGGAGCAGTTCCGGGTGGAGGAGCTCTCCGGCAAGACCGCGCAGTTTGAGATCAAGCTGCACTCCGTGGCCGAAAAGACCACCCCGGAGCTGAACGAGGAATTTGCCCGGGCACAGGGTTATGCAGACCTTGCCGCCATGCGCGAGGCCGTGCGGGCCAAAAAGCGGAAGATCCACGAAGATGCCGCCGACCGCGCCGCTGGGCAGGAGCTGCTGGCAAAGGCCGGTGCCAACCTGACCGTGGACCTGCCCGAGGACATGCTGGACCGCACCGCCGACAACGAGATGCGGATGCTGGAGCAGCGGCTCTCCCGCAGCAACATCACCCTGGAAAAGCACTGCAAGAACAGCCACACCACCGCTGCCGCCCTGCGGGCAGGCTACCGTGACGCTGCCGAGCGGAACCTGCGCTCCATGCTGGCCTCCCGCTCCATTGCCGAGGCCGAGAACATCACCGTGAGCACGCTGGAGGTCAACAACGAGTACCGCCGCCTGTCCCAGCTGCAGGACACCCCGGAGGCCGACATCCGCCGGGTGCTGAGCCCGGACACCCTTGCCGCCGCACTGGTTGCACAGAAAGTCCAGCGCTTCCTGCTGGACAACGCCGACATCACCACGGTGATGGACCCTGAAAAGGAGTGATCCTATGAGTATCTTTACGCGCTACGCCATGGATGCGCTGATGAAGACCACCCACCCCGAGGTGAACCGCAAGCAGTGCTGGAACCTGCACCCCCACCGCACCCCCTGCACAGCCTGCAAGGATATCTGCCCCTATGGCGATGAGATCTTCACCCGCCCCAACCTCGTCAAGGACTGGGATCCCTGCACCGACTGCGGCCTGTGCGTCTCGGCCTGCCGGTCGGGCTGCATTGCCCCCTCGCCGGAGCAGGTGCAGCGGGACATCTCCTGCCGACAGCGATGGCGACACCATCTGGATCGGCTGCGAAAAATCCACCCGCAAGAACACCGTGGTGCGCACCTGCGTCTCGGCCTATTCGTGGGAAGCGCTGGCCTACCTTGCCTGAACAAGAAGATCGTCTCGACCTGACCCCCTGCGGCGAGTGCGAGAACGATGTCTGCGCCGAGCATCTGCGTGCCGTTCTGACCCGGCTGGTGGAGTTCTTCGGCCAGCCCCTGTTCGAGGCCCGGTTCACGCTGGCATACGAGCTGGACGATGCCCCCTTCCACGTCAAGGAATATTCCCGCCGTGAGATGATGGAGCAGGTGACCTCCGGCTCCAAAAAGGGCACCAAGCAGCTGCTGCGGATGCTGCCCGGCCTGCGCAGCGAGGACGAGAGCAGCCAGGATTTCCGGCTGCTGCTCCACCAGTACACCAAGCAGCTCAAGGCGGTGTCCGAAACGCCCCTGCGCTATGGCTACCATCTGCCCAACTTCACCCAGAAGTGCTTTGCCTGCGGCCGGTGTGAGAAGAGCTGCCGCAGCGGTGCCATCAAGTTTGAGGACCTGCCCGACGGCCAGACCCGCGCGGTGATCACGCCGTGGAAGTGCAGCGAGTGCGGGGTCTGCGTTGCCTCCTGCTCCAACGGCGGTCTGGACGGCTGAAGCTGCGCCAGCTCACCAGCCTTGGCCCTGTCAGTGTCTATAAGTGCACCAAGACCCTCTGCAAGGAATGCGGCAAGCCCATTGCGCCCAACTGTGCGGACGGCATCTGTTCTGTCTGCCGTATCAAGCTGCGCACCAAAAAGCGTCAGGAGGAGGCTGTGGCCCGCGCCAAGGAGCGTCAGGCCGAGCGCGAGGCCAAAAAGGCTGCAGAAGCAGCTGCAAAGGAGCTGGCCGCCGAGATGCAGCCCTCTCAGCCAGCGCAAAGCGCCGCTGCCCCTGAAGCAGGAGCCGCTCCCGCCCCGACCGAAAGCACCTGCTGATCGCTGGACCTCTCCGGGGCTTCGCATGGACGGAGAGGTTTTTATTGACGCAGCTCCAAAAAAATGCTATAATTCTTCTTAACCACCCAGCTGTGGTCGGGAGGACAAGTTACAAAGGCGTAACGGATGTGTTTCCGTTACGCCTTTTTTGCTTCCCGCTGCCGGGAAACAGCGGGCCTGTCGGCTTTGGGCGGCAACCAGACTTCAACACGAAGAAAAGAGGGAATTTCATTATGAAACAGTCTATTTCTCGTCGTCAGTTCCTCAAGGCAAGCGGCCTGGCAGCCGCAGGTGCCTGCGCCGCCGGTCTGCTGTCCAGCTGCGGCGGCAAGAGCGGCGGCAGCTCCTCCGGTTCTGCTTCCGGTGCGGATACCAGCAAATACACCGTGCTTTATTCCAGCCAGCCTGCAACCCTGAACTACCTGACCACCGCTACCGACCTGGAAATGGTCGTGGGTGCAAACTGTGTGGACACCCTAGTCGAGTACGACAACAAGGGCGTGATGCGCGAGGGCCTGGCCACCAAGTGGGAGTGGGATGCCGACACCCTGACCTGGACCTTCACCCTGCGTGAGGAGAACTGGGTGGACAACAACGGCGAAGTCGTTGCCCCCGTGACCGCACAGGACTTTGTGGATGCCCTGCAGTATGTGCTGACCCCGGATTACGCTTCCTCCAACGTGGGCCTGGTCACCGCCTACATTGCCGGTGCGAATGATTACTACAACTATCACGTCTACCTGACCAATGCTGAAAACGGCACTGTGACGATGACGGCACCACCTATGTCACCGATGGCAGCGGCAACGTGACCGTGACCGCAGCAGACGGCACCGCTTCCACCTACGCCCCCGTGGACTTTGATTCCGTGGGCGTGACCGCTGTGGATGACCACACCCTGACCTACACCCTGACTTACGATTTCCCCGGCTTCCTGAGCTGCTGTGCTACCTGCCCTATGAGCCCGCCTACGGCCCCCTGCTGAGCGAGATGGGCGACCAGTATGCCACCAGCGCCGAGACCCTGTACAGCTGCGGTGCTTTCTACCTGTCTGATTACGAGTCTCTGGAAACCTGGATCATGAAGAAGAACCCCGAGAACTACGATGCGGACAATGTCTTTATCGACACCTCAGCCGCATTTACAATGCCGAGGCTGCCGTGAACGGCCCCGAGATGATCAAGCGCGGCGAGATCGACGAAGCCACCATCGGCTCCGACATTCTGGACAGCTGGCTGGCCGACGATACCACCAAGGACATGGTGTCCATGGATCGTCCCAACACCAACTACACCTACTTCTACATGTTCAACTTCATGCCCTTTGCACACGAGTTCTCCAACTGGAACGTTGAGGGCGTGGATGCAGAATACGAACCCGAGAACTGGGCCAAGGCCATCAACAACACCAACTTCCGCAAGGCCTTCCTGTACGGCATCAACAACGCCGTTACGCTGGCTGTCAGCGCACCTCTGGGCTACGACAGCTACAAGCTGAACACCATCACTCCCCCGAACTTCTGCGCCACCACCGATGGTGTGGACTACACCCAGTGCGGCGGCCTGGCCGACCTGACCGAGTTCTTTGACGAGGCCAAGGCCAAGGAGTACCGTGATGCCGCCATTGAGGAGCTGACCGCACAGGGGGTCACCTTCCCCATCAAGGTGCAGCTGCCCTACAACCCCTCCACCACCGACTGGGACAAGCAGTGCCAGGTGCTCAAGCAGCAGCTGGAGGGTGTGCTGAACGACGGCACCGACTTCATCGACATCATCATCACCGCCGGCCCCTCCGACAGCTTCCTGTCTGCTGTGCGCCGCAACGGCAAGTTCGAGTTCCTGCTCTGCAACTGGGGCGCTGACTACTCCGACCCCGAGACCGAGACTGACCCGTTCTATCAGGCTAAGGATTCCCGTGGAATGCGCTATGCTTACCTGCGCACCGGCGTGGAGGACGGCTTCATCACCGGCGAGACCGCAGATGCTGTCATGGCCTACATGAACGCCATCGAGGCCGCAAAGCAGATCACCGATGACATCGATGCCCGCTACAAGGCCTTTGCCGATGCCGAGGCTCTGCTCATCACCAACGCACTGGTCATTCCGCGCGGCATGAGCGTGCCCGCCTATCTGGCGACCCGCCTGAACTACTGGGAGGGCCAGTACGCTTCCACCGGTTTCTCCAACAAGCGCCTGAAGGGCATCCACGTCCTCGACACTATGTCTCCATGGACGAGTACGAAGCAAACCGTGACGCTCGCTGATCGTTCCATCTTCTCATAACACAAAATACACCCCCTCTGCACGGCAGTTTCTGAAGCTGCACCGCAGAGGGGGTGTTCTTTTGCATGTTCAGTTACACTTCAAAGTCCAGGCAGACACGGGTCTTGGTGTAGGGGCGCACCTTGCCATCGGCACAGCCACATGGGCGGGGTGGGTGGAGTAGCCCTTAAGGGCAGCGGCATCGGTAAAGGTGGTGTCCAGCATCAGATCTGCGTTGGAAGAGGGCAGGCCGTTGATGTTCACATGCACCTCCACAAGGCCCGGGATCTGCCCTGCCAGGCCCTCCAGCCCGGTTTTGATGTTCGCCTTGATCTCTGCCTTTTCGGCGGCAGAAAGCTCGTCCTTGAGCTGCCAGAGAATGATATGCTTGACCATAAAAATACCTCCTGCGATTTTCTCCATTGTAACAGAGAAATGCAGGAGGTGCAATGCTTTTTGAAACGGTTCAGTCGTCTTCCCGGCCTTTTTTCCAAGCGTGGTACATCAGCAGGAACACGGTGTCCGCAGCAATGCCGATAGAGAGCAGGCGCTGCCGCCAATGGAAGTGTGGGGCAAAAACGGCGAAGCGGCAAACACAACGGCATTAAAGAAATAGAACACACCGAACTTTTTCTCCCACATAGCCCGCTCTTCGTCATCGCTGAACTTCATCTGGTGCTTTTTGGAAAAACTGCGAAAGCCCATTACCAGCATGGCAGCGGCAGCAAACAGGTTCAGCAAAAGGGATGTGTCAAATTTCATGCGGGGGTACCTCCGTAAAAAATCCATAAACAAAAACCAGCCGGATCGAGGCGTTTGCAAGCCTCGTCGTGGATACTTACTTCTTCGGAGTCATAAGCCTCTTCTCCTTGGGTTCTCTCATTTTCGGAGTATGCGTTTCATAGGGTGACTCTCCTTAGAAACTACCTGAAACTGAAGAGTTCTATGCAAGGGGATGAACTACTCTAGTACATTGGACTGACCCTTCTCTTAACTGTTGGACTGCGGTACCGAGATTCTGAAGATGAATTTCATATTACCACATTCTTTCGAGTTAGATTTGCCAGGGATTCCATTGCTTAGTACATTGGAGTTACTCCTTTTTGGTCATTCAAACAGGTGCATCCGTGTAACTGTCCTCATCATGGGAGATCACCTCGGGCGGATCTATTTGAATTGCCAGGGGATTTATTCTGACAGACTGTACTGTTTTCGCATTTTTGATGCTCAAGACCGGCTCTTTGATTTGTTTTGTTATACGGGGGAAACATCCCGTTTGTGGAGAGCCTCTGTTTTGCTTCTCAGCGAATCCCGACAGTCTGTCCGAACTGTGCGGGTTCCATATCAACCATCGGTCTCGCTCCTTTCTGCTTAAAGTCAGCGGGGTTAGCTCTCATTTGAGCTTCTGCTGTACTTCTCTGGTTTCTGGCTTTATTATACAGGAAGATGCACAGTTTGTCTATTCGCAGAGTGCACAACAAATCAGACATACTTTTGCATCAAAAGTCCAAATTTCTGGGATACATGAATTTCGTCTTTCCGGTGCACTCCTCGACCTCCCCGGGCAAAGGCTCTGCCCCGCAGATCGTGCCGGGCCATTGCGGACACTGCTCCGGCATGTTAAATAGGTATCATCACAGAGCATGCAGCTATATAAATCTGATATGCCCGCTATACAATCCGTGAATAATAATGTCGATTTCACCTCATCCAAAGGCCAGAAAATGGTACAGATGGCTAAGAATCAGCAAAGAGATTGTGCAAATCGCATAGTTTCTCACCCGTACTTTTTGCAATCTGCACAACTGTTTTCATCCAAAGCAGAAACGGAATATAACAAAAAGTAGAATGTTAGGTGGAGGGCTGTAAAACCGGCAGAAATCGTGCTATGATACCATCACAAATTAAGAAAGGAGAGAGTGCTAATCAATGAATGCGTTGACTGCTGCTTTGAAAGAAGAGCTGAATGTTGACATGGTCACGGTGTTCGGGCTTTCCATTCCGGAGTCCGTGGTCGTGAGCTGGGGCATCATGGCGTTTCTTGTCATCGGCTCCATCCTGCTGACGCGGAATCTGCGGGTGGATCACATCACCAAGCGGCAGGCCATCCTGGAAACGGTCGTTACTACGATCAATGATTTCTTTGTGGGCCTGCTGGGCGAAAGTGGAAAGCGCTATGTCCCCTATCTGATGAGCGTGGCGCTGTACATCGGCTGCTCCAACCTGATTGGTGTGTTCGGCATCAAGCCCCCCACAAAGGACCTGAACGTCACAGCGGCCCTTGCTCTGATGAGCATCTGCCTGATCGAGTATGCCGGCATCCATGCACGCGGCGGCGTTGGCTTCCTCAAGAGCCTGGCTGCCCCCACACCCGTCATGGCCCCCATGAATGTGCTGGAAGTGGCCATCCGGCCCACCAGCCTGTGCATGCGACTGTTCGGCAACGTGCTGGGCGCTTTTGTCATTATGGAGCTGATCAAGCTGGTGGTGCCTGTGTTCGTGCCTGCCATCTTCAGCCTGTATTTTGACCTGTTCGATGGTCTGATCCAGACCTACGTCTTTGTGTTCCTTACCTCTTTGTTTATGAAGGAGACCATGGGAGACGAAGAGTAAACCCTTTCCATCATCAAATCAAAAGGAGATTAAAATTATGAACGGACTTATCGCTCTGGGCGCTGGCATTGCAGCGCTGACTGGTATTGGCGGCGGCATTGGCATTGGCATTGCAACCGGCAAGGCAACCGAGGCTATTTCCCGCCAGCCCGAGGCTTCCGGCAAGATCCAGACCAACCTGCTGCTGGGTGCTGCTCTGGCCGAAGGTACTGCAATTTTCGGTTTCGTCGTTGCACTGCTGATCATCCTGTTCCTGGGTTGATAACGGAGGCATGACGAATGCTGACACTGAATCTGAATCTTCTGTATACAGTCGTCAACGTTCTGATTCTGTTTTTGCTGCTGCGGAAATTCCTGTACAAGCCTGTTATGGGGATCATCGCACAGCGTCAGAAACAGGTGGATGACGCACTGAACGCCGCCGAGACCTCCAAAAAGGAGGCCGCTGCGGCCATGAACGCTGCGCAGGACAAGCTGCGCAATGTGGACACCGAGGCTGCTGCCCGCCGCGAGGCTTACGAGCAGCAGGCCGAAACTGCAAAGCAGCAGCTGCTGGCCGAGGCCCAGAAACAGGCCGATGCCATTGTAGCCGAGGGCAAGGCCGCTGCTGAGGCAGAGCGCCAGCACAAGCTGCGCGAAGCCGACGCACAGACCACCGCACTGGCCCGCGCCATGTGCGAGAAGCTGCTGAGCCGGAACCTGACCGAGCAGGACGATTCCCGTTTGCTGGACGATCTGCTGGAGAAAGCAGGTGCTGAGCATGGCAACTGAGTTCAGCCGCGAATTCTTCTCTGAGAACCGCATCGTCAAGGCCGATCTGCGCGCCGCACATCAGCTCCGTGAAGAGGATATCGCCCGCATCAAGGCCGAGGTCAAGAAACTCTATGATGCCACTGAGGTCATCCTGAATGTCTCGGTGGACGAGAGCCTGCTCTCCGGCTATGTGCTGCAGGTGGGCGACCGGGTATTCGACAACTCCGGCCGCCACCAGCTGGACCAGATGATGGCTGGCAAGCCCTCTCTGGCCACCCTCAGACCCGCATCGAGGATTACAAACCTGCCCAGACCTCTGCCGAGGGCGGCGTAGTCATCTCCTCTGCCGATGGCATCGTGCAGGTGGAGGGCATGGACAAGGCGTTTACGGCGAGATCGTCACCTTTGAGAACGGTGCCAAGGGCATGGTCGAAAGTGTGGACCCGGGCAAGCTGGGCATTATGCTGTTCGACGGTGCCGAGACCGTGGGCGTGGGCACTCTGGTGACCCGCAGCGGCAAGCGCGCCGGCATCCTGTGGGTGATGGTTTCCTGGGCCGTGTCATCGACCGCTGGGCGAGCCCATTGACGGCAAGGGCCCGGTGAACACCGAAGGCTACAATCCCATCGAGAAGCAGGCCCCCGGCATTCTGGAGCGCCAGAGCGTGGACACGCCGCTTCACACCGGCATCCTGGCCATTGACTCCATGTTCCCCATCGGCCGCGGCCAGCGTGAGCTGATCATCGGCGACCGCCAGACCGGCAAGACCTCCATTGCCACCGATGCCATCCTGAATCAGAAGGACACCGGCGTGCTCTGCATCTATGTTGCCATCGGCAGAAGGCTTCCTCCATCGCCCGCGTGGCCGAGGACCTCAAGAAGCACGGTGCCATGAGCTACACCACCATCGTGGCTGCCACGGCTTCCGATTCCGCTCCCCTGCAGTACATCGCACCCTATGCGGGCACTGCACTGGCCGAGTATTTCATGTCCAAGGGCAAGAGCGTCCTGATCTCTACGACGACCTTTCCAAGCATGCGGTGGCCTACCGTGCCATCTCCCTGCTGCTCCGCCGCTCCCCCGGCCGTGAGGCTTACCCCGGCGACGTGTTCTATCTGCATTCCCGTCTGCTGGAGCGCTCCTGCCGGATGCGCGACGATCTGGGCGGCGGTTCCATCACTGCCCTGCCCATCGTCGAGACCCAGGCGGGCGATGTCTCTGCTTACATCCCCACCAACGTCATCTCCATCACCGATGGTCAGATCTTCCTGGAAAGCGCCCTGTTCAACGCAGCAACCGCCCCGCCGTCAACGTCGGCCTGTCGGTCTCCCGTGTGGGCGGCGCTGCCCAGACCAAGGCCATGAAGAAGGCCAATTCCAACCTGCGTATCGAGCTGGCCCAGTACAAGGATATGGAGTCCTTTGCCCAGTTCAGCTCTGATCTGGACGCTGAGACCCGCCGCCAGCTGGAACACGGCAAAGCCCTGACCGAGATGCTCAAGCAGCCGCTGTACCAGCCCAAGTCCGATGCCGAGCAGGTGGTCGTGCTGACCCTGGCTTCCCACGGGATGCTGGACGACCTGCCGCTGGCTGACCAGCGCGCAAAGACCAATGCCTTTGTGCGCCAGTTCCACGCCGATGTTTCCGGCACCATGGACGCGATCACGTCCACGGGCAAGATCACCCCGGAACAGGTGGACACCATCCTGACCGCGTGGAAGGCATTCGCGGGAGGGGAGAGCAATGGCATCCAGTAAGCTGCTCAAGGAGCGGATCGAGAGCATTCAGGATACCATGAAGATCACGAATGCCATGTACCTGATCTCCTCCTCCAAGCTCCGCAAGGCCCGGCAGAACTACCAGAATGTTCTGCCTACTTCACCCGGATGCGGGATACCATCTCCCGCGTGGTGCCCCACCTGCCGATGAGCCGGAGCACCCCTTCTTCCACGAGCGGGATCTGGAGAACCCCAAGCGGGCCTACATCGTGCTGACCGCCGACAAGGGCATGGCCGGTGCTTACAACCAGAACCTGCTCAAGTTCCTGCGGGAGCACGCCGACCAGAACGACCGGTTCTATGTCATCGGTCAGGTAGGCTACCGTGCCTGTTCCGCAAGGATCCCCGTCTGGTGGAGGATTTCCATTACGGTGCCACGGCTCCCACCCTGCAGCGCGCCCGTGATATCACGGTGGATGCCATCGATGATTTCAAGTCCGGCAAACTGGACGAGATCTACATCGTCTACACCAAGATCCAGAACGCGCTGACCAGCGAGCCGGTCATGGAACGCCTGCTGCCGCTGGACCGTGCCCACCTCACGCCTGCTCCCAAGGGTCTGGGCGACCCCCGCGGCGAGGTGGAGATGTTCCCGGATGCCTGGACGGTGTTCGAGCAGACGGCCCCCATCTATATGCACGGCATGATCTTTGGTGCCATGACCGAGAGCTTCTGCGCCGAGCAGAGCGCCCGCATGACCGCCATGGATTCCGCCACCAAGAGCGCCAAGGATATGATCCACGATCTGGAGCTGGAGTACAACCGCTCCCGTCAGGGTTCCATCACCCAGGAGATCACCGAGATCATCGGCGGCGCGGCGGCAGTACAGAATAACGAGTAATGCTGGATGTGTTTCTCCCCCGTCGGGGGAGAAACACATCCCACACAACATAATGCAAGAGGCAATTGTATGATACAGGGAACTATTATTCGAGTAGCGGGCCCCGTGGTGGATGTCAAGTTCACCGGGGGCAAGCTGCCTGCCCTGCAGGAAGCGCTGACCGTGACCGCAGAGGACACTGAGCGCACCATGGAGGTAGCGCAGCACGTCGATGAAACGACGGTGCGCTGCATCATGCTTTCTGCCAGCGAGGGTCTGGGCAAGGGGATGGAAGTTACCGCCACCGGCCACGGCCTGAATGCCCCTGTGGGCGAGGGCACTCTGGGCCGCATGTTCGACCCGCTGGGCCGCCCCATCGACGGCAAGGGCCCGGTGGACGATCTGCCCACTGGCCCATCCACCGCAAGGCCCCCAGCTTTGCGGAGCAGAAACCTGCAACTGAAATTCTGGAGACCGGCATCAAGGTCATCGACCTGCTGGCTCCCTACGCCAAGGGCGGCAAGATCGGCCTGTTCGGCGGTGCCGGTGTCGGCAAGACCGTGCTGATCCAGGAGCTGATCCACAACGTGGCCACCGAGCACGGCGGCTACTCCATCTTCACCGGTGTCGGCGAGCGCTCCCGTGAGGGCTGTGACCTCTGGGGCGAGATGAACGCTTCCGGCGTTCTGAACAAGACCGCGCTGGTCTTTGGTCAGATGAACGAGCCTCCCGGAGCCGTATGCGGGTTGCTGAGACCGGCCTGACCATGGCAGAGTACTTCCGTGAGGAGACCCACAAGGACGTGCTGCTGTTCATCGATAACATCTTCCGTTTCGTGCAGGCAGGCAGCGAGGTCTCCGCCCTGATGGGCCGGATGCCCTCCGCCGTGGGCTATCAGCCTACCCTGGCCAATGAGCTGGGTGCCCTGCAGGAGCGCATCACTTCCACCCGCGACGGCTCCATCACCTCGGTGCAGGCCGTCTACGTCCCCGCCGACGACCTGACCGACCCGGCTCCTGCAACCACCTTCGCCCATCTGGACGCAACCACCGTTCTGAGCCGTAAGATCGTGGAGCAGGGCATCTACCGCTGTCGATCCGCTGGCTTCCACCTCTCGTATTCTGGAAGCCGACATCGTGGGCGAGGAGCACTACCGTGTGGCCCGCAAGGTGCAGGCCACCCTGCAGCGCTATCAGGAGCTGCAGGACATCATCGCCATCCTGGGCATGGACGAGCTGAGCGAAGAGGACAAGCTCACCGTCACCCGCGCCCGCAAGCTGCAGAAGTTCCTCAGCCAGCCCTTTGCGGTGGCCGAGAACTTCACCGGCCTGAAGTGTGTACGTCCCGCTGGCAGAGACCGTCAAGGGCTTTGCCGCCATTGTGGACGGCCAGTGCGATGACCTGCCCGAGTGGGCATTCTTCAACGTGGGCACCCTTGCGGATGCCCGCAAGAAGTACGCAGACAAACAGGCGGAGGAAAAGGCGGTGCCAACTGATGGAAAAGTTCATTCTGAACATCACGGCTTCCAGCGGTGAATTCTATCAGGCTACTGCGAGAGCCTGACCCTGCCCACCGGCGACGGCGTGTACGGCGTGCAGGCCGGGCACAACCCCGTGCTGGTGGCCCTGCACATGGGCATTGCAAAGTTCACCGTGACGGTGAGACCCGCGAGGTGCTGGTGGGCGACGGCATTGCAGAAGTGACCCCCACCTTTGTCCTGTTGCTGGTGGACAGCGCCGAGCGGCCCGAGGATATCGACCGCAACCGCGCCGAGGCTGCCCGCATCCGGCCGAGGAGCGCCTGCAGCACAAGCAGAGCATGCACGAGTACTACCAGAGCAAGATTGCACTGGACCGCGCCATGCAGCGCCTGCAGACGGCCGCCAAATACAAGCGTTAAACGCTCCCCTCAAACAGAACACCGTCAGCCTGACACAATGGGCTGACGGTGTTTTTGTTGTTTTACTGCGCTTCGATCTGCGCTCCCCTGCTGCACCCTCTTGTAAATTGCCGCGGAAAAGCGTATCATAGAATCAAATACAAGCAAAGGAGCATTCTTATGCGTGCATACGAGCGACTGTTGAATTATGTCCGCGTTTACACTACCTCCGACCCCGAGAGCGGCACCCACCCCTCGGCAGAGCGGGAGTTTGACCTGGCCCGCCAGCTGGTGGAAGAGATGAAGGCTCTGGGCATTGAGGATGCCCGGGTAGACGAGCACTGCTATGTCTACGGCAGTATCCCCGCCACCCCCGGCTGTGAGGACAAGCCTGCCCTGGGCTGATCGCCACATGGACACCGCCCCCGATGCTTCCGGCGAGGTGTTTCCCCCATCCTGCACGAGAATTATGACGGCCGCGATGTCACCCTGCCCGCCACTGGCATGGTGATGAAGGTCTCCACCTTCCCCTTCCTGGCCGACCTCAAGGGTGAGACTCTGATCACCACCGACGGCACCACCCTGCTGGGCGCAGACGACAAGGCCGGTGTGGCAGAGATCCTGACCGCCGCTGAGATCCTCCTTGCCGAGGGCCGCCCCCATGGCAAGCTCTGCATCGCCTTCACCCCCGACGAGGAGATCGGCGAGGGCGCTTCCCTCTTCGATATCCCGGGCTTTGGTGCGGATTTCGCCTACACCGTTGATGGTGGTGACGTGGGCGGCATTGAGTATGAGAACTTCAACGCAGCTGCCGCCACCGTGACCATCCACGGCTTCTCAGTGCATCCCGGCTCCGCCAAGGATGCCATGATCAACGCCTCCAATGTGGCCATGGAGTTCCACACGGCCCTGCCTATCATGGCCCGTCCCGAGACCACCGAGGCCGTCAGGCTTCTACCACCTCTGCCAGATGTACGGCGACGTGACCAACGCCAAGCTGGGCTACATCCTGCGCGACCACGATGCCGATAAGCTGCAGTACAAGAAGGATAACCTCCTCCACATTGCCGATTACCTCAACGGCAAGTACGGCCCCGGCACCGTGGAGGTGGAGATCAAGGACAGCTACCGCAACATGCTGGAAAAGATCAAGCCCCACTTCCATCTGGTGGAGAACGCCCGCAAAGCCATCGAAAAGGCCGGTCTGACCCCTGAGGAAGTGCCTGTGCGCGGCGGCACCGATGGTGCCACCCTGAGTTGGAAGGGCCTGCCCTGCCCCAACCTGGGCACCGGCGGCTTCAACTTCCATGGCGTGTGCGAATGCACCACCGTAGAGCGCATGGACAAGGCAACCGAAATCCTGCTGAATATCGTGGAGATCTACAGCAAATGATTCCGCTCCCGGAACGTTTCCACGCTGACTGCACATAAAAAATGGACGGCTCCCGAAAACGAGAGCCGTCCATTTTTTATCCCACGTTGATCTGTCCAACGGGCAGGATCTTCCGTTTGTTGTCATCGGGTTTGCTGGTCAGGCTGATGGCAAAGGACACCGGGCCAACACGGCCCATGAACATCACCAGCATATACAGCAGCTTGGCCCCGGTGTTCAGCTGACTGGTCACACCCACCGAAAGGCCCACGGTACCAAAGGCGGAGCAGGATTCAAAGATCGCGTCAATGACCGTTACAGCATCCGATGTGTTGTAATAGACCACCACGGCAGAGCCAGCGCTGCACCATGCCCAGCATGATGATGGTCAGCGCACGGTAAACGGTCTTGGATTCAATGTGGTGGCCGCCGATGACACAATCGTCCCGGCCCTGTGCCACGCTGCGCATGGTCAGGATCAGAACAGCAAAGGTGGTCACCTTCACACCGCCGCCGGTGGAACCGGGAGCCGCGCCGATGAACTGCAGAACGCTCATCAGCAGCTTAGTGATGGGCCCACAGGCGGCCAGGTCGATGGTGTTCATACCGGCAGTACGGGTTGACACCGACTGGAACAGGGCCGCCATCACCTTGCCCGGCACGGACAGCCCGCCCATGCTCTTGGGGTTGTTCCACTCCATCAGGCCGATGAGGACAGCACCGCCCACCCACAGGATGCAGGAGAAGAGCAACACCATCCGGGCATGGAGAGACAGGTGCCGCTTCTTGCGCCACTCGCCGATCTCCACCCAGACCATAAAGCCCAGACCGCCTGCCATGATCAGGAACATGATCACAGCCTGTACATAATAATTACTGACATAGGGAGCCAGCGAGGAATACTGCCCGAACCGGCCAAACAGATCGAAGCCCGCATTGCAGAACGCCGAGATGGCCGTGAATGCACTGATCCAGATGCCCTCTGCACCGAACTGCGGCACAAAGGCGATCATCAGAAGCACCATGCCAATAATCTCAAAAGTCATCGCCAGCTTGACCACGATCTTCAGCACATCGGTGGCCTGCGAGTATCCGCTGGCCGAAACGCTTTCTCCCAGCAGCCGCAGGTCCTTAAAGCCCATCCGGCGTTTGGCCGCCAGCGCAAAAAAGCTGGTCAGGGTCACCAGGCCCAGACCGCCCACCTGGATCAGCAGCAAAACCACCGCCTGCCCAAAGGGCGTGAACTGCGTCCAGGTATCCCGCACGACCAGACCTGTCACACAGGTGGCACTGGTGGCAGTGAACATGGCATCCACCACGCCCAGCCGACCGCTGCGGCTGGAAATGGGCAGTGTCAGCAGCAGCGTTCCCAGCGCGATCAGCAACACAAAGCTGATGCAGATGACCTGCGTTGCACTGCTGCCCAGCAACCAGCCGCGCCGACGCGATGCTCTCTTTTTCCGTTTCATCCCCATAAGTTGGCTCCTTTTTGTGCCGGGCCGCCTGTGCTGCACCTGCACTTCATTCTGCACCCATGCCGCGCATGAGCACCTCTCCTATAGGATACACCTTTTTTCTTTCCGATTCAACTTGATTTTGTGGGGAAGTTGCGGTATTATAATATGGTATCCGTCTTCATAGCTCAGCTGGATAGAGCGTTCGCCTCCTAAGCGAAAGGCCGGCGGTTCGACTCCGCCTGAGGACACTATTTCAAAAAATGCGAAGGTCATTTTTCCATGTGAAAGATGACCTTTCGCATTTTTCATTTTGAACCTATCATCAAATTAGCCAGCGAATGCCATTAGCAGAATTTTCGGTTCCAGCTAATAAAATCAGGCTTCCAGCTAACTTGAAGCCCCATAAAAGCACCTTTTCGAACT
>ENA-OQEB01000256-OQEB01000256.1-human-gut-metagenome-genome-assembly--contig:-NODE-256-length-22564-cov-2.084013_pt1 | contig 22564 bp, 28 predicted proteins | sample MGYA00242787_ERZ504619 | MGnify/ENA primary metagenome ERZ504619 (study PRJEB26092, sample SAMD00036317) | human gut metagenome | host: Homo sapiens | study: EMG produced TPA metagenomics assembly of... | reverse complement strand
AAAGGAACGATCGCTTTTCAAGTGATAACGGGCATATCAATACTCGGTACCAATAATTTCCGGCGGTATCCAAGGAGGGATTATCCAACGGACAAGATATTTATTTCCGGGTAGCCTTTAAATCGGTCGCTAACGATCTTGATGGAACAAGAAACGGTTAATATGGAGGGAGAGGATACGATATTAAAGGCACGCGGACGTCATGATCCATGCGTATTGCCTCGTGCGGTACCTATCGTCGAGTCTATGACCGCCATGACTTTATTGGATTATTTATTGATCCAAAAGACACGGGAAAACTTTTAAGACTAATTCTATATGGCTTGGATTCTGTTAATTATAGCCGGATTATTCGAGATCGGCTGGCCGCTGGGCTTTAAATTAGCAAGTATGCATTCCAAATATTTTATTTGGTTTATAGGTTTATCGATCTTATCCATGGGCTTAAGCGGCTATTTCTTATATCTCGCCCAGAAAAGCATCCCAATCGGTACGGCTTATGTAATCTGGACCGGGATCGGGGCTATAGGGACTGTTCTTCTTGGAATCTTGTTTTTCCATGATTCCGCAAATATATTCAGGTTATTGTTCTTATCTTTGATATTGATAGGGATCGTCGGGTTGAAATTAGTCCATTAATCCGGGTAAAAAAACACCAGTATTGCCGTAAGGTGTACGCCAGTATAGGCGTGAGCTTACGGAGTATAGGTATAGGGCTACGCCTATACTGCCGTTAACCGACGCAACTACTCGTGATGATAAGGCTCGTTATTCAAGATCGTCATTGCCCGGTAAATCTGCTCGATAAAGATCAGTCGGATCATCTGGTGGGAAAAAGTCATCTTGCTCAACGAGATCTTTTCCGATGCCGCCTTATACACAGCTTCACTAAAACCGTAAGGACCGCCTACCACAAATACCAAGCGTTTCGGGACCGTATGCATTTTCTTTTCCAGATAAGTAGAAAATTGCATGGAGGTAAACTCCTTCCCTTTCTCATCCAGCAACACCAAATAATCGCCGGGCTGCAAGGCCTTTAAAATCAATTCTCCCTCCTTCTCCTTTTGCTGCGCCTCAGAGAGATTCTTCACGTTCTTTATATCCGGTATGACTTCCATTTCAAAGGTATATAATGTGTCAAGCGATTTTTATACTCATTGATAGCCTCCACAAAATAACCGGCATCCGTCTTACCAATCACAATCAGTCCAATCTTCATCTACTTACATTTACATGTTTAGAAAGGCTAAGTTACAAGAAAAATACATACCTTTGCCACTAATTACTCAATAAAATAAAGAAAGCTTATGAAACGACTCTTACTTACATTCGCCTTGATATTCGCGTTCGTATGTGCGCAGGCGGCGGATATTACCAGTATATCAAATGCTTTCAAGGCAGGAAATGCCTCCTCTCTATCCGGTGCTATGGATAAGGTGGTGGATGTAGCCTTGCCCAGTTCCTCTAAGAAATGTAACGGAAGTGAGGCCGTCTCTATGTTGTCCTCATTTTTCAGTTCGAATAAGCCTTCCGGATTCTCGGTCGTACATCATGCGGATAAAAAGGAAAGCGGTTTCCTTGTCGGAAAGCTTCCGACGTCTTCCGGTGAGTACCGTGTAAACATCACGTACCGTGCCGAAGGGAATACAGCGATCATACAATCAATCAGAATAGAATAAAAGATGGACAAACTTATTGACGACTTAATCAAATTAGCGTTTGCCGAGGATATTGGCGATGGCGATCATACCACCTTATGTTGCATCCCCGAGACAGCGATGGGGAAAAGCCAGCTGATCATCAAGGAAGATGGCGTATTGGCCGGCGTGGAAATGGCTAAACGTATCTTCCACGACTTCGATCCGGAACTGAAAATGACGGTCTTTATACAAGACGGAGCCGAAGTGAAAAAAGGGGATATAGCGTTCGTGGTGGAAGGTAAGATCCAATCCTTATTGCAGACCGAGCGGTTGATGCTGAACGTTATGCAACGCATGAGCGGTATCGCTACTACGACTCGTAAATACGCCAAGGCGTTAGAAGGCACCAAGACACACGTTCTAGATACTCGCAAGACAACTCCCGGTATGCGTATGATCGAGAAAGAGGCCGTACGTATCGGTGGCGGCATGAACCATCGCATCGGTTTGTTCGATATGATCTTATTGAAAGATAATCATGTGGATTTCGCCGGCGGCATCGAGCAAGCGATCACACGTGCGCAAAACTATCTGAAAGAGAAAGGAAAGAGCCTAAAGATCGAGATCGAGTTCGTAACTTCGACGAGTTGGAACAAGCCATGAAAGTAGGCGGTATCGATCGTATCATGTTGGATAATTTCAATATCGAGAATACAAAAGAAGCGGTTCGCCGCATCAACGGACGTTTTGAGGTAGAGTCTTCCGGCGGTATCACGTTCGACACATTACGTGATTACGCAGAATGTGGCGTAGACTTCATCTCCGTAGGGGCTTTGACTCACTCCGTGAAGAGCTTGGACATGAGCTTCAAAGCCTGCTAAAACGAAAAACGATCATTCTATAAAAAAACAGCCTTGAGAAGATCAACTTCTTGAGGCTGTTTTTCCTATATCTACCCTATTATCTTGATTCACTATCATTTCTGATAGAACTATTATCATTTTTAAAACATTGCCATTCCTTCCTTTCCCGTACTTTTAAGAACAAATTATTCAACCTAAAAATAGTATCATGAAAGAATTGAAAATGTTTATAGATGGCAGATTCATTGAGAATGAGTCTGGGAAATGGATCAAGGTATTGAATCCTTCTACCGAAGAGGTTATTTCACTGATGCCTGACGGGACGGTTGAAGATGCCAGAAAAGCAATCGATGCCGCAGAGAAAGCGCAGAATCAATGGGAAAGAACACCCTCTATAGAAAGGGCGGCTTATCTGACAAAGATAGCGGCAGGCATCCGTAAGAGAGAGAAGGAACTGACCGACATCATCGTCCGTGAAGGAGGCAAAACCCAAGGACTCGCCAATGTTGAAGTTCTTTTTACCGCAGATTATATGGATTACATGGCAGGCTGGGCCCGTCGGTACGAAGGGGAAATCATTCCCAGTGACCGCCCTCATGAAAACATTTTCTTATTTAAGAGACCGATTGGAGTAACGACAGGTATCCTACCTTGGAATTTCCCATTCTTTCTAGTCGCTCGTAAAGCCGCTCCGGCCTTGATCACCGGAAATACGATCTTGATAAAACCTAGCCAGCTTACGCCAGAGAACGCATACGTATTCGCACAGATCGTGGAGGAGGCAGGTTTGCCTGCCGGCGTTTTCAATCTGGTAAATGGACGGGGTAGCGTGATTGGGCATGAACTCGCGGCGAATCCGAAAGTAGGTATGGTTAGTCTGACAGGAAGCGTGAGAGCCGGACAACAAACCATGGCAGCTGCCGCTCCTAATATCACGAAAGTTTCTCTGGAGTTAGGAGGTAAAGCCCCGGCTATCGTGATGAAGGACGCAGATATCGATCTTGCTGTTAAGTCTATTATTGCCTCTCGTGTGATCAATACCGGACAGGTATGTAATTGTGCCGAACGGGTTTATGTAGACAAAGCGATAAAAGAGACCTTCATGGAAAAACTAGTCGCCGGCATGAAGCAGGTAAAAGTAGGAAATCCCAATGAGGTCGCGGATCTGGATATGGGACCGCTTATTGAAGCCAGCGCGTTGGAGTCTATGGAGAAAAAAGTAGAGAGAGCGATCCAACAAGGTGCTAGGCTACTGTGTGGTGGCCATAGGATCGGTACAAAAGGATATTTCTTCGAACCGACCGTTTTGGATTGTGTTACACAGAAAATGGATATCATACAAGAAGAGACTTTTGGCCCCATACTGCCGGTTGTCGAATATTCAGATATCAACGACGCTATCGCATGGGCGAATGATTGCGAATATGGATTGACATCTTCCGTATATACACAAAACTTGGATAACGCATTCAAGGTAATGCGTTCCTTAAAATTCGGGGAGACTTATATTAACCGTGAGAATTTTGAGGCTATGCAAGGCTTCCATGCAGGATGGCGTAAATCCGGAATCGGTGGCGCGGATGGAAAACATGGACTTGAGGAGTATTTGCAAACTCAAGTGGTTTATCTTGAGACAAAGGAATAAAAAATAAGACTAAAGATCCCTTCTTGGGATCTTTAGCATATCTACTTAATCTAACGTCAAATTAAATTCATCCCTCAAACGACCCAAGGTAGGATTTATCTTCATCAGCAACTCTAGCTTCTCCGTGGATGTATAAGCCAAATGCTTCTCATTTCCCTCTACGATCCGGACACGCATCTGGATACGGCTATTAGTAAGATGCTGGCGGAGAAATGGCAGGATATGGATCGCATTATTGATCAATTCCTCTTGCTGCCCCGGGTTATGTACGGCTACCTCGAAATAATAATTCTCTTGCAAGGTAGGCTTGCAATTGATCATCGTATTCTTAAGATACACTTTCTTGTCAATCGTTGCGGCGTAATTATCCCATTCACGAACCAAGGAATCATTGTCAAAGGGAGTTACTACCTCCTTTACGTTCGTTGTCGCTTGTTGAACGGTTTGTTGCTTAGGCTTCTCCACTCCGATCTCCTTCATGGAGATTCCCATCGGACGAGCCGTTCTACGAACCGAATTAGGCGCTGTAGACGGAGGTGGCGCAGGAACGAGCTCGGCATGTGCGTACTCATAACTTGTGGAGCACCGGCCGCTGCCGTAACTGAAGGAGCTTGAGGCGGCTGTTGAGGCTTCCCGCTATTCACCGCTTGAGAAGACGGATTCGTCCCAGCAATCGGCTCAATTAACGCTTTTTTTTTATCGTCGGCGGCTACCTGTGTTAATTGACAGAGCTGAATCAACGTCAATTCCAATAAAAGACGCTTATTGCGGCTGGCACGATAATTCAAATCGCACGTATTCGCCAGCTCTATCGCCTTGAACAGAAGTTGATCCGGACAATGTTTCGCCATCTCCTTATATCGTTCACGTATAGAAGCACCCACCTCGAATAGCACCAAGGTGGACTCATCCCGGCATACCAATAAGTCCCGGAAATGCCCAGCCAAACCGGTTATGATATTCTGCCCGTCGAATCCTTTGCCTAATATCTCATTCAAGATCAATAAAGAAGCCCGCACATTGCCGGATAAGATCGCATCTGTCAGACGAAAATAATACTCATAATCCAGCACGTTCAAGTTATCGATAACGCTTGATACGTGATATTGCCATTCGTGAAACTTACCACTTGGTCAAAGATAGACAAAGCGTCGCGCATACCTCCATCCGCCTTCTGAGCGATCACGTTCAAGGCTTCCGGTTCCGCTGTTACCCCCTCTTGCGAAGAGACATATTGCAAATGCTCCACCATGTCGGCGATGGATATACGGGAGAAATCATAGATCTGACAACGGGAAAGGATCGTGGGAAGCACCTTGTGCTTCTCGGTCGTAGCCAAGATAAAGAGAGCATGATGCGGAGGTTCCTCCAATGTCTTCAAGAATGCGTTGAAAGCGGCGGTTGTCAACATATGGACCTCGTCAATAATGAAGACTTTGTATTTACCGATTGGAGGCGGGATACGCACTTGGTCGATCAAGGTACGGATATCGTCCACCGAGTTATTCGAGGCGGCATCCAGTTCATGGATATTGTAAGAACGCTGCTCATTGAAAGCCCGGCACGACTCGCACGCATTGCAAGCCTCGCCATCCGCCGTCGGATTCAAGCAATTGATCGTCTTCGCAAAGATACGGGCACACGAGGTCTTTCCTACTCCACGAGGACCGCAAAACAGGTAAGCATGCGCTAATTTGTTACTTTGTTATCGCGTTTTTCAGCTAGTGGTAAGAGACTTCTGCCTACTACACTCCGGAAAGTGGACGGGCGATATTTTCTTGCCGATACAATATAATTATCCATTCTCTGCTTTTTATTGATAAGACAAAGATAAACAAAATAATTCATTATCTTCGCGAAAACGATGTTCTGATGTCACGCATAAAAGAGTTTTACATAAAGTATCTATCGTGGATCAACGCTTATTGGTTGGTTACCATCGTGTTCCTTATCGTCACCTTTACGGTGGGCGATAGCAGCCTGTATAAACGCTATACGTACGACGAGAAAATACGCGGTTTGGAGAAAGAGATCAAACATTACCAAAAGGAGATCGAGATCAACAGCAAGAAATTAAACGACCTTCATACGGACAAGGAGGGACTGGAACGTTTCGCCCGTGAAGAGTATTTCATGAAAAGGTCGAACGAGGATGTTTTTATTATCAAGGACAAATAAATGAATCAACAAATCAGATCGATTATTTTCGGCGTAGCGGGATTACTCGTATTAGCCGGTGCCATATTGTTTCTTACTCATTGGGCTGTCGCCCCTTATTTATTCGCTGTCGGTGCGGCGGGTATAGCCGTTTGCTATCTGACCCTTCCGGTTAAGGACTTGGACTTTCGTCGCCGCCGGCTCCACCGTTTCAACGTATTCGCCGGACTTCTAATGATCGTATCTTCCGGCTTTATGTTCAACAACCGTACCGAGTGGATCCTTTGCTTGAGCGTAGCCGCTATCTTACAGATATATACCGCTTTCGTTACTCCTAAAGAGTAATTGGCCGCAAAACGCAGTGCTACTGACCCGACCGATGAATATATACTGACCAGGCCAACGCAGTATATATTACTTTGCAGATACAGTATATCTTCTATAAAGTCCCCGGTAAGCACCGTTAAAAAAAGGGTGTATCAAACGTTCCTTTGATACACCCTTTCTTTTATAAATTCTATTAATAGCTTACTTGGCCGGAGAGGAATAATTCTTATTCAAGTATTCCAGCAATTCGCCTGTGATATCATAGGAATCGCCAGCCAAAAGGATATTATCTCCTACCGTATTGCTGAATACCACTTGATAGCCTCTACCCAGATTGAAAGCCTTCAATTGAGAAACAACCGTATCGCGTAATTGCTCGTTCAACTTCTGCTGCTCTTGCATCAACTCTTGAGCCAATTGGTTATCTAAGTTCTGCAACTCTTGTTGCTTATTCAATAAACGTTGTTGCTCTTGCTCCGCCCTCTCACGGGTAAGGAAAGCGTTATTTTCTACCTTACGCTGGAAATCTTGCATCTCGCCTTGTAAACTACGGGCTTTCTGGGTGATGTTAGCACGGGAATTCTCTTGTTTCTTCAAGATGATCTCGTTCAGATCCTTGGAATAATTGTAATTAAGTAACAGGGAATCCACATTTACATAAGCGATCGGAAGTAAGGCCGTTGTGTCTCCCGCTGACGCGAATGTTCTTGTTACGCTTGATTCTTTCTTGCCGGAAAATTGCATAATATACAAGATTACGACAGCCACCGCTAGCACACCGTTAATAACGTAGTTAATGTTCTTCATAAAGTGCAATTTAAATCTTATTTTTTTATTCTTTTATTTCGTTCATGATGTCATAGAGTCCCTTTTGCTTCACCGCCATACGATCCATGGTCTTCGCACAAAATATACCTTTCTTACCCAACGCCCTGTTTCCTTCGATATGCGTATTCGGGAACCTTCCTCCCTTTTTCAACAGCACTTTTATCGATAGCAACACGACACTGATAACAAGAATTATGACCGTAAATAATAACGTTGTAAGCATTTTCTCTATATTTGTGGACGCAAATATAAGAGTTTAAGTGATTACTAAGTGTCTTTTTGGCATTTTATTCTACTTTTTTTCGAACTAAGCTCTTTCAGTTGCGGTTTTATTAACTTTAGAGTAACATCTATAATACATTGTAACATTATGAAGATTACTGATTTAAAGCCTACTATCGTATGGAAGTTCTTCCATCAAGTAACCCAAGTGCCTCGCCCCTCAAAAAAGGAAGGCAAAATGATTGAATTCCTAGAATCATTCGCGAAAGAGTACAAAATAGCTATCAAGAAAGATGAAGCCGGCAACCTTTTAATGTCAAAGCCTGCCACTCCGGGAATGGAGGATCGTCCGGTAGTCGTATTGCAGTCTCACATGGATATGGTTTGCGAGAAAAATAACGGTACGAAACACGATTTCGACAACGATCCGATCGAGACGATCGTCGACGGCGAATGGCTGCGTGCCAACGGCACTACTTTGGGAGCCGATAATGGTATCGGTGTAGCGGCCGAGTTGGCTTTGCTTGCCTCAGATGATATCCAACACGGTCCGATCGAATGTTTGTTCACGGTAGACGAAGAAACAGGTTTGACCGGAGCGAAAGCCTTGAAAGAAGGTTTCATGACCGGAGATATCTTGTTAAATCTCGATAGCGAGGACGAGGGAGAGATCTTTATGGGTTGCGCCGGAGGTAAAGACACGCAAGCGACTTTCCATTACGAGCCAGTTCCTACGTCCGATAAGATGCAGTATTTCCGTATCGACGTGAAAGGGTTGAATGGCGGTCACTCCGGTGGCGAGATCCACAAAGGATTAGGCAATGCCAACAAGATCTTGGTTCGTTTCTTATTCTTATTGAAAAAGAAATATGATTTCGTTCTTTGCTCTATTGATGGAGGAAACTTACGTAACGCAATCGCTCGCGAGGCACACGCCGTGCTCGGCTTGCATCCGGAAAATAAGGAGGATGTACGTATCTTGCTGAACCATTTCGCCGCCGACGTTGAAAATGAGTTGAAACATGTAGATCCGAACGTTCAGTTAGCGATGGAGTCCACGGATCGTCCGGAGTATCATATCGACAATGCCACCGCCGAGAAATTAATCTACGCCTTGCACGCTTGTCCGCACGGCGTAATCGGTATGAGCCACGATATAGAAGGCTTGGTAGAGACTTCTACCAACTTGCTTCCATAAAGATGAAAGAAGGCAATACGATCTTGATCGGTACCAGCCAGCGTAGCTCTATCGAATCATGCAAGATCGCTATCGCCAATACGGTAGCCTCCACGTTCCTATTGGCTGGAGCAGATGTAAAACATGGCGACGGCTATCCGGGATGGCCCCGAACCCCGACTCTAAGATCTTGAAGATTGCACAGGAGACTTACAAACGCCTATTCAACAAAGACGCCAAGATCATGGCCATCCACGCCGGATTAGAGTGCGGTTTGTTCTTGGAAAAATATCCGAAACTGGATATGATCTCTTTCGGGCCTACTTTGCGTGACGTACATTCACCCAACGAGCGTATCGAGATCGCTACGGTCGGTTTATGGTGGAGCCACCTTCTTGAATTATTAAAGAGCATCCCCGCAAAATAAACCAACGTTTTTTGCGTTATAAAAAGAGGAAAGACACGATAACCGTGTCTATCCTCTTTTTTTATGTTAATGTCTTGCAACTTTTTTATGATAATTTTGTTTATCTATTGAAACAAGAACACAAGATATTTACAGTTAACATTTACGAAAATGAAAAGATTAACGATAACGCTATTTATACTCGCGACGCTTCTGTTGAACATGCTTCCGGCATGCGACGGTTTGGATGATCATTATTCCACTAACCCGACTTACCGGCTAAGCTTCTCGACAGACACGCTCGCTTTTGACACGATCTTCAGTACGATCGGTTCTACCACCCGTCAATTTATGATCTACAATAAAAATAGTGAACCTCTGAGCATTGAGTCCATCATGCTGGCCAGTGGAGAGTCTACCGGCTTCCGCATGAATGTGGATGGACGCAAAGGTAGCTCATTTAATAATGTAGGAATACTCGCCAACGACAGCATGTATGTATTCGTGGAAGTAACGGTCGATCCGAATGGGGGCAATCAACCTCTGTTGATACAGGATTCCGTACTTTTCACCGTGAATGGCATCCGTCAATCCGTATTATTGGAAGCCTATGGGCAGGATGTTAATCTTTACAAAGGCGGTGTTACGATTACAAAAGATTCTATCCTCACGGCCAATCGTCCTTATTTGATCTACGATAGTTTGGTTATCGCTAAAGGGGTTTCATTGAATATCGAGAAGGGGGCTACTTTCTATATGCATGATAAAGCGAGCCTGATCGTTCACGGCTCCATGAACGCTTTAGGCACCTTGGATGAGCCTATCACTTTCCGAGGCGACCGTTTGGATTATATACTAAATGATATATTACCGTATGACCGGACTCCCGGACAATGGGGAGGCATTACCTTTAAGGCGGATAGCTACGGGAATGTCTGGGATAATGTAATCGTACGTAATGGTACCTCCGGTGTATATTGCGAGCCTTCCACCCCGGACCGGCCAAAGATCAAGATAAACAACTCACAGATCACGAATATGGGGAGCGATCTATTCTTCGCCATCAATTGTGATGTTATCGCTACAAATACGGAATTCAGCAATGCCGGAGGAAGTGTACTCACTTTAGTCGGTGGTAAATATTACTTCGCTCACTGTACGATGGCTAATTACATGAGTTTAACCAAAAGGGAAATGGCCAGCGAGACTGTTCCTTTGGATAGTAAATGCCTGTACTTGCTCAATAACGTAACAGTAGACGGAAATGGCCCGTATCCTATCACGCAAGCTTATTTTGACAATTGCACTATCGATGGAAGTTACGATGTCGAATTAAAAGCAGATGGCAGTACAGATTTCGATTATCGGTTCAATCACTGTGCGCTTAAAGCCAAAGAATCCTCCAGCGATCACTTCAAGGAGGTCTTGTTTATCAAAAAGACTCCTCCTATCGGAAAGTAGGAGGCAAGCAAAATAAATACACCTATGATTTCCGGCCAGATTCCGTATCGACTACCGGAGTCGGAAAAGCAGATCCCGAGATAACGAAGAATTATCCGATCGATCGTTACGGTGTCAACCGGCTAACCAGTTCGAACGGCCCGACCATAGGAGCCTACGAGTTTGTTCAGGAAGAGACCGAAGATTCAAACGAATAAGAATACATTACATATTAACAATTAATCAAAGCTTTAACTATGAAGATTTTTTATGTTTTTTCTTTTATTCTTTGCCTCCCCTCCGTTATTTGCCCAAGCTACGTTCAAAGTCATGACCTATAATGTGGAGAACTTTTTCGACACAAGGGATAATCCAACCAAGAATGACGATGAATTTCTACCTTCCGGCAACCGGTACTGGACACAAAGCCGCTACTATCATAAGCTACAACAAATAGCGAAAGTAATAAGCGCTGCCGGGGAATGGAGCACACCGGCCTTAATAGCTCTTTGCGAAGTCGAGAATGACTCCGTCCTGTCTCATCTTACCCGTCGCACACCGCTCCGCTGGCAGGATTACCGATATATTATCACTCAAAGCCCCGATCCCAGAGTATTAATGTCGCTCTTCTTTATCAACGAGATCAATTCTTTTATTTACGACATGAATCCATTCCAATTCGTTTTTCCGGGAACAAACACAAATTTAACCCGAGATATCCTACACGTATATGGAAAGATCATAACAGGCGATACCTTAGATGTTTTCGTGTGTCATTTCCCCCTCCCGCTACGGAGGAGAAAAAAGAAAGTGAAAAAGGATCGTTTTGACGCGGCCCGCACTTTACGGGGATCTAGCGATTCCCTGTTACTGATACGAGAAAAGCCGCAGATACTCATTATGGGAGACTTCAATGATACCCCTCAAGACAGAAGTATTTCCGAGATATTCGCTGCCCAAGCCTTTCCTGAAAATACGCAGATCACAGATTCCACATCTTGTACCTATTATAATTTGTTCGCAAGCCCCCATATAACTCAATTCCCGGGTAGTCATAAATACCAAGGCGAATGGAGCCAACTCGATCAAATAATCGTAAACCGGGATCTCATCACGCAAGAGTCTTCCATGCATATCATTCCGGAAAGCATCCACATATTCGCTCCTGATTTTTTATTGACTAAGGATAAAACATGGCGGGGGGTACGTCCTTTTCGAACCTATTACGGCTTTAAATATGAGGGCGGTTTTAGTGACCATTTACCATTAACAGTCGATTTTCTAATACGTTCTCAGATCAAACGCTGAAAAGAAAACCTTGAAACCTTTTTTCCGATCTCTTGTTATCCTATTAAAGAAGAAAAGCTATGTAGTCAACAAGCAAACAGAACACATATGGAAATAAATCTCGCCTCAATCCGGCAAGAATACACAAAAGGAGGATTAAGGGAAAGCGAACTTCCGGATAACCCATTCTTGCTTTTCAGTCAATGGTTACAAGAGGCTATAGACAGCAAAGTAGATGAACCCACGGCCATGCTAGTAGGGACCGTATCTCCAGAAGGCAAACCTTCCACCCGTACCGTCTTATTAAAGGACCTGCATGATGATAAGTTTATTTTCTACTCCAACTACGAAAGCCGAAAAGGCAGGCAACTGGCACAAAACCCGGCAATCTCTCTTTCGTTTGTATGGCATCAATTAGAAAGGCAGGTACATATCGAAGGTACGGCTGAAAAAGTCCCCCCGGATGAATCGGATCAATATTTCAAAAAACGCCCGTATAAAAGCCGGATCGGAGCTCGTATATCCCCACAAAGTCAACCCATCGGCAGCCGTATGCAACTTATACGAGCTTTCATTAGAGAGGCAGCTCGTTGGATTGGAAAAGAAGTGGAGCGTCCGGCTCACTGGGGCGGGTATGCCGTCATTCCCGAACGTATCGAGTTCTGGCAAGGTAGGCCCAACCGGCTTCATGATCGCATAGTATATACCCTTCAACCGGACGGCCATTGGAAAAAAGAAAGGCTCGCCCCATGAAATCAGGTACAAGTCCGATACCAAAGGATAAGAGATAGATAATTCATCGAAAACGATTATCTTTGTCTGTCAAAATACGTAATACCTATGAATATTAGATCCATATATCTAGCCGGTCTATTCGCAATCATCGGCTCCCACATAATCAACACAAACGCCCAGCAACTTAGGAATCCTTTCGATTTCCCGATCTTACTGAGCGGGAACTTCGGTGAGTTAAGAAGCAATCATTTCCATTCCGGAATAGACTTCAAGACACAAGGGTAGAAGGTAAACCCGTACATACGGTACAAGAAGGATACGTATCACGTATATCCGTAAGTCCATGGGGCTACGGTAACGGGCTTTACATCACACACCCGGATGGAACGACCACCGTATACGGCCATCTACAAAAATTCTCGAAGAAAATAGCGAATTATGTAAAAGAGCAACAATACGCACAAGAAAGTTTCAATGTAAATCTCTTCCTTACGCCGGATTTGCTTCCTGTCGAGAAAAATGAAGTCGTAGCGTTAAGCGGCAATACCGGAAGCTCTGGTGGACCTCATCTCCATTTTGAGGTACGAGACACCGAGACCGAGGAAGTCATGGACCCCTTGGATTATTTCTCGGATCGGATAACCGATACCCGTCCTCCTAAAATCCAAGGAATACAGATCGTCCCCATCGAAGGAAAAGGCGTAGTAAACGGCAAAAGCAAGAAGCTTGAGATAAAACCCGTCACGGCGAAAAACGGGACAGACAATCACTGGAAAAATCGAGGCATGGGGAGAAATAGGGCTCGCTGTAAAAGCCTATGATTATATGGATAATACGACTAACATTTATGGCGTACGAGAAATCACGCTCACGGCAGACAGCCAAGTGATTTTCCATAGTAATCTTGATAAGTTCGCATTTGACGAGACCCGTTATCTGAACACATTCACAGATTACGAAGAATGGAAAGATCATCGCTCTTTCTATATGCGTAGTTTCATCGAGCCGGGAAACCGTCTACGCTTCCTTGAAAGCGTAAACCGGGGAATCTTGCGTATAGATGAACCTCGTACCTATCATTTGACGTATACACTTGCTGACGCTTTCGGCAATGCCACCCGTTTATCCATCTGGATCGAGGGAAAGAAACAAGAGATCCCCCAGATCGATACGACTCATACAGAATTATTCCATTGGGGTAGCGAGAATAGGTTCGGCGCTAAAGGCATCCGTCTCGTCATGCCTAAAGGTAATCTATATAATGACCTCTACTTCCGCTATTCGGTGAAAGAAGATAGTACCTCATTATCAGCCACCCACATATTGCACGATAAGCCAATCCCTTTGCATGGAACGGCCCAGTTATCACTATTCTTGCAAAGCGATACGCTTGAGAATAAACAACAATATGGTGTGGTTCGCTTACAAAACGGACGTGCCTCTTGGATGGGCGGTACATACCGTAATGGCTGGATCGACGCAAATATCAAGGAATTGGGCAGTTATAAGATACAACAAGATACAAAGGCTCCGGTTATCACGCCGATCAACCAACAGACGTGGGTCAGCAAACAGAACTTCATATTCCGTTTGTCCGATAACTTAAGCGGGGTACAAACTACCGGGGAGAAATAGACGGGCAGTTTGTCTTATTCGAGATGAATAATAAATCGGTTATTACCTATCGCTTCGATAAAGAGAGGTTGCAAAGAGGCAAGCATGAACTTAAATTAATCGTAACGGATGCTTGCGGAAATGAGTCGATTTATACACATCCGTTTACTTGGTAGGACGATTTATCGTATTTTTTAGGCAAAATATAAGTCCTTTGATTGCTTTACTTTAAGAAATTCGTATATTTGTTTCTTGTATATTTATCGTATTGAGTAGATTGCTCAACAATAAACACAATAATATTATAAACATGGAAAACAACGACTTATTAGAAATGGTAAGAAGTAAGGCACAAGGATGGCTTACGAAAAGTTATGATGCGGAAACTCGTGCTCAAGTTCAAGCGTTACTTGACAACGAAGATCCTACTGAGTTAATCGAGTGTTTTTATAAAGACCTAGAATTCGGAACAGGTGGATTGCGCGGAATCATGGGGGTAGGTTCAAATCGTATGAATATATATACAGTTGGCGCGGCTACCCAAGGTTTATCCAACTATCTGAAAAAGGAATTTGCGGATTTAGAACAGATAAAGGTTGTCATCGGCCACGATTGCCGTAACAACAGCCGTAAGTTCGCGGAAATATCAGCCGATATCTTCTCCGCTAACGGCATCAAGGTTTATTTATTCGAAGACCTGCGTCCGACTCCGGAAATGTCATTCGCTATCCGTAAACTGGGATGCCAGAGCGGTATCATCTTGACGGCTTCTCACAATCCGAAAGAATACAACGGATACAAGGCTTATTGGGATGATGGCGCACAAATGATCGCCCCGCACGATAAGAATACGATCGCCGAGGTTAACAAGATCCGTAACGCTAGCGAGATTAAATTCAAAGGAAATAAAGAATTGATCGAGATCATCGGACAAGCGATCGATGATGAATATATCAAGGAATTAACAACGATTTCTTTGTCTCCGGAGGCTATTTCCCGCCATAAGGATATGAAGATCGTGTATACTCCAATTCACGGAACAGGTGTTAAATTGGTTCCTGCCGCTTTGAAAGCTTACGGATTCACGAACATTATCCATGTACCGGAACAAGATGTTGTTAGCGGTGATTTCCCGACGGTTATCTCTCCGAACCCGGAAGAGCCGGCTGCTTTAGCTATGGCTGTAGAGAAAGCAAAAGAGACTGACGCTGAATTGGTAATGGCTTCCGATCCGGACGCAGACCGTGTAGGTGCCGCCGTTAAGAATAACGAAGGCGAATGGGTACTTTTGAATGGTAACCAAACCGCTTTGATGTTCGTTTACTATTTAATCACTCGCTGGAAAGAGTTAGGTAAGATCAATGGTAAAGAATATATCGTAAAGACAATCGTTACGACAGAGACGATCAAGACGATCGCCGAGCGTAATGGCGTAGAAATGTACGATGTTTATACAGGCTTCAAATGGATCGCTAACGTTATGCGTGAGAACGAAGGCAAGAAAAACTATATCGGTGGTGGCGAGGAAAGCTACGGATTCCTTTGCGAGGACTTCGTTCGCGATAAAGACGCTGTTTCCGCTTGCGTTATCTTAGCCGAGATCGCAGCTTGGGCAAAAGATCAAGGTTTGAGTTTGTATCAATTGCTTCAGAAGATTTACGTGGAATACGGCTTCTCTAAGGAGAAAGGTATCTCTGTCGTGAAGAAAGGCAAGAGTGGAGCGGAGGAGATCGAGGCTATGATGAAAAAGTTCCGTGAGAACCCGTTGACAGAGATCGCAGGCTCTAAGGTAACTTATTTCTACGATTACTCTACATTGAAAGGTAAGGACTATGCAGAGAACGAAACCGTTACATTAGATATGCCTACTACCTCTAATGTGCTTCAATACTTCACGGAAGATAATACAAAAGTATCTATCCGTCCTTCCGGAACAGAACCGAAGATCAAATTCTATTGCGAGGTTCACTCCAAGGTAAAGAATATCGATGAATTGCCGGAGGCAGAGAAAGCGGCAGAAGAAAAGATCAATCAGATCAAGGCTTCTTTAGGGATCTAATCGAACATAATTATTACATATAGAGGCAAGGGCGAGAATCGTTCTTGCCTCTTTTTATTCTATCAGATCAAATCAGACTTACTGAAACAAAACGGCAACAAGGCCGTCGCGCTCGGAACGAGATACGCTTCCTCTTTTCCACAAAGAAGGACTTTCATTGGTTTGTTATAACGTTGCTCGGTTTCCAACATCACCTGCCGGCAGGCACCACAAGGCGTGATAAGATCCACACGTTCCCCATCCTTCATAGCCGCGATCGCCAAAATCTGAACTGCCGCATCCGGATAACGTGCTCCCGCATAGAATAAGGTGGTCCGCTCCGCGCAAAGCCCAGACGGATAGGCTGCGTTTTCCTGATTATTTCCGGAAAGTATCTCCCCATTCTCCAATAGAACCGCCGCTCCCACATGAAACTTGGAATAAGGAGCATAAGCTTTTTTCGAGGCTTGAAAAGCGGCCTCGTACAATTGCCTATATATATTGTCCAATTCTCCTACCGCATAGACCTCTACCCGGGTCTCTAATTTCAATTCTTTCATTTTCTTGATTGTTTTAATGTTTTGAAAGAAACCTAACTATAATTCTTATTAGGCTATAAATATAAAAAGAATATACCAGAAGCATTCACGCTCCGCACATTTAATTAGATACAGCGAATATGTTTTCTTGATTTACCTCGACATGATTATTGGAAGATAATTATTATATTTGTGTATTGATAAATAAAATGAGGTATGACAAGAGTAAATAATCCTTTTATAACTAGCGGATATATATCTGCTGATTACTTCTGTGACAGGGAGATCGAGAGTAAGCAGCTAATTCGTGAGATCGTGAATGGAAATAACCTCGCTATTATCTCGGCACGTAGAATGGGTAAGACAGGACTGATCCAACACTGTTTCCACTCAAAAGAACTCTCAAAGGAGTATTATACATTCTTCGTTGATATTTATGCGACCAAGTCGCTACGTGATTTTATCTTCTCGCTGAGCAAGGTGATTCTCGAAAGTCTCAAGCCATTCGGCAAAAGGCTGTTGAGATCTTTATCAATAGCGTCTTATCGCTTCAAGCAGGCATAAGTTATGACTTCACAGGTACCCCTTCGTTCAACATTCAGTTGGGAGATATTCAAAATTCGATGGCGACGCTTGAAGAGATTTTCAAGTACCTCGCAAAAGCAGACAAACCTTGTATTGTTGCCATAGACGAATTTCAGCAGATAACGAACTATTCCGAAAAGAATGTAGAAGCTCTGCTTCGAACACACATCCAGCACTGCAACAATGCCCAATTTATTTTCGCGGGAAGCCAACGTCATACAATGGGGAATATGTTCCTGAGCGCATCCCGCCCGTTCTATCAGAGTGTCTCCATGATGCACCTAGAGAGTATCGCTATAGAAAAATACATTGATTTCGTGCGCAACCATTTCAAGAAAGCCGACCGAACAATTACACCCGAGACGATTCGGATCGTGTATGAGAAATTCGATGGTGTGACGTGGTATGTGCAAAAGACGCTCAATGTGCTTTTCGCATTTACACCCGTTGGAGCTACGTGTGACGAATCGATGGTAGAGCCCGCTATCGCGTCGGTGGTCGATTCATACCGATTCAACTACCAAGAGACACTGTTCCGTCTTCCCGAAAGGCAAAAAGAGCTGCTTGTCGCCATCGCTAAAGAGGGCAACGCTAAATCTATTACCTCCGGAGAGTTTGTAAAACGCTATTCATTAACCTCTCCCAAGTTCTGTCCAAGCCGCCGCAAAAGGCTATTAGAGAAAGACTTTATCACTCTCTTCAACGGCAGTTACAGCATATACGACAAGTTTTTTGAGATTTGGTTACGAGAGAATTATTAATCCTTATACATTTATATAGAACAAAGACATATGCATTCAATGCTTCTTACACCAGATAAAGACCCGATGGGCGCCGCTATCATCGATTATCTCGCGCATGGGAAAGCGAGCAAGCTCCGTGTATTCTCCTCCATGTTCGATGAGGATGAGATTCCCGTGAATCAATTATTCCGGACTTTCCAAGAAATGCCCTCCTTGGAACAGAAAGCCCTTCAACTCTGTACAGGCAAGATACTGGATGTAGGTGCCGGAAGTGGATGCCACACCTTGGCCTTGCAGGAAATGGGTAAAGAGGTTACCGCTATCGACATATCCCCTCTTTCCGTAGAAGCGATGAACAAACGTGGTGTGAAAGACGCTCGCTTGCAGAATTTTTTTGACAAAAGCTTAACCGGACCATTCGATACCATTCTTCTCTTGATGAACGGTTCCGGGATTATCGGAAAACAGGAAAATCTCCCGGCTTTCTTTCACCGCCTAAAAGAGGTTCTAGCCCGAGACGGACAACTTTTACTCGACTCTAGCGACTTAAGTTATTTATTTGAGGATGAGGATGGGAATCTGGATATCGCCCCCGAAGATGATTATTTCGGAGAGATCGACTTCCGTATGCAATATAAGAGTATCAAGGGGGATTCATTTGATTGGTTATACATCGATTTCAACACGCTCAATCTATACGCAAGGCAAGCCGGCTTCAAAGCGAGAAGATAGAGGAAGGAGAACATTATGACTATTTGGCACGTATCACCCACCTTTAAGAATATAAAGGTACCGAAAACCCTCTTTCGGTACCACTCTAGCAAACACCTGATTACGATTTATTGCCTTTATTGCATCAACCCTCCTTCTATGAAGAAAAGCACCTCATTTAATCGGCTTTTATTCGCTTCTTCATTCTTAAAAATGGAAGGAATAGCTATTATCTGGTCTTGAATCAATTTGTCTACCAAGTTCCACATCACCTCATGGTATAAGATCACCATCGCCACTTTTTCATCTTTAATTCCGTATCGGGTAGCCAAAGAGTTACAATTGCTCTTTAGTTCCGCACTAATAGCATCCACCAGTTTATCTGTTATTTGATGAAAACGGTCTTGTTGTCTCTTGATGATAGGAATTAATACATCTCCCTTGTCATCTACCAACCCATAGGGTTTTAACCTTGAGACAAGTTGGGTATCCGTTATTTTTCCGAATTCAGCTATTTCCTCCGCATACCGCTCCATTATTGAGTCATTGGGGACGATATCACTATTGACGTAAGTCAGAATCAGATCCTGTTCTCCATAGCTATTCGTACCACAGGCAAGGTCAGTTCTTGGCTCATACAATACCCAATAACAACCACTCCACCCGAAATGACTGTCTATATCATCAAACAAGACAAGTTTTGTCCACATCCTTCCATCCAATAGATATGAAAAGATAAGCGAAAGCGCATTGTCTTTGAATCCCATCTCATCATGGATCGTTTGGGTTAGCGAGATAAAATCGGATTTTGTCTTTGCGTACATAGATCCGGCGACCTCTTCGCTGAAACTCCTTAAAGAACGGGTTTGTTCTTGATCGAGAATCGGTATTGTGTCTGCCATTTACCTTTAGCTTTACTGATGAGTCCACCAACTTTCAATAACAGCAATTGGCTATCAGAGCACTTGACACCCATCCCTCGTAATTCGCCCAAGGTATGCGGAGTCCGCAAATTGTATAATATTTCCCAGTTATTATCCAGCGTCACATAGTCCTCAGGCTGATGTACGCTTACCGCGACAAACTGAGTAGCTTCCCATTGCCCATAAGGACGTACTGGGATTTGCGCTTTCGCTACAGTAAAAACAGACGATAGGGCTAAGACAAGAAATAGATTCAGCCAGTATTTCATAACATTGATTTTTAGTCGTAAAGATAAGGTAAAAGTTGGATCAATCCTAATAAAAACATTCATCCTGCGCATATAAAGTCTCCTGCGATCCTATATATTCCATATTCGCCGCCACCGAACGATCATTCAATGACGGCGAATGAAGAATACAGGCTAATCTTACGAAGAATAAGATGGTTACAAAAGAGGAATATAAACAAGTACGGATTACTTTCATGCAAGGTTTTGACCATGTACGTTCTTTTCCTTATATTTGCCTCCCAATCGAATCAATACATTTATATATATAAGATATGCGGTTATCTTTTCATATCCTAAGCATACTGCTTATATCCCTCCTCTGTTTAAGCGCGGGGGCGGAAAGCCAGCGCAAGCTGACTTCCTATCAAAAATACATCAGTAAGTACAGCGATTTGGCGGTTCAGCACCAAAAGAAATATCGCATTCCGGCAAGTATCACCTTAGCGCAGGGATTACTGGAATCCGGAGCTGGGCAAAGCGACTTGGCCAGACGCTCTAACAATCACTTCGGCATCAAATGCCATTCGGACTGGCGGGGCGGCAGGTCTATCACGATGACGACCTGCGGGGAGAGTGCTTCCGGAAATACAAACGAGTAGAGGATTCTTATGATGACCATTCTCGCTTCCTCGCCGAACGCTCCCGCTACGAACGCCTGTTCAAATTAAACATCAAGGATTACAAAGGCTGGGCCAAAGGACTACAAAAATGCGGTTACGCCACCGATCGTGCTTACGCGAATAAATTAATCAAGGTTATCGAAGATTATGAGTTATACCGCTTTGACTCCGGTAAGGGAACAAAGAAGACCTCTACCAAGAAGCAAAATCTTCCGGTGTTCAATTATCAAGTCTATCGTACCCACGGTTTGATCTATGTATACGCTAAGGATAACGACAGTTTCGACCAGATCGCCCGAAGCATGGGATTCAAGGCCAAGCAGTTGATGAAATTCAACGAGGTGCCTGAGGACTTCCCGTTGCAGGCAGGCGATATCGTATATCTGGAAAAGAAAAAGAAGAAAGCGGACAAGCCGAATTACGACCATGTGGTACAAGTCGGAGAGTCTATGCACAGTATTGCGCAGATGTACGGAATCCAGATCAAGAGTCTGTATAAAATGAATAAAAAAGACAAAGATTACATCCCGGAGGAAGGAGATGTCTTAAAACTTAGATAAGTAACATAAAAAAGTATTACCTTTGCGGTTCAAATAATATAGTACAATGAGTGATCAACGTTATAACCTGCGAGGCGTTTCCGCTTCAAAAGAAGATGTTCACAATGCGATAAAGAACATCGATAAGGGAATTTTTCCGAAAGCGTTCTGTAAGATCATCCCCGATATCTTAGGCGGTGATCCTGAATATTGTAATATTATGCACGCGGATGGCGCCGGTACCAAATCGTCCTTGGCGTATATGTACTGGAAAGAGACCGGAGATCTTTCGGTGTGGAAAGGTATCGCCCAAGACGCTCTTATCATGAATATCGACGACCTGCTTTGCGTAGGTGCCGTAGACAATATCTTGGTCTCTTCCACGATTGGACGTAACAAGCTGTTGGTTCCGGGCGAGGTGATCTCAGCGATCATCAACGGAACGGACGAATTATTAGCGGAATTACGCGAGATGGGCGTTGGTTGCTACGCGACAGGTGGCGAGACCGCAGACGTTGGCGACTTAGTTCGTACCATCATCGTAGATAGTACGGTCACTTGCCGCATGAAACGTTCGGACGTAATCGATAATAAGAATATTCAAGGAGGAGACGTGATCGTAGGTCTGGCATCTTCCGGACAAGCCACTTACGAGAAAGAATACAATGGAGGTATGGGTAGCAACGGCTTGACCTCTGCCCGCCATGATGTTTTCTCTAAGTATTTAGCGAAAAAATATCCGGAAAGCTACGATGCCGCCGTTCCCGAAGAATTGGTTTACTCCGGAGGATTGAAACTTACGGATAAGATCGAGGAATTAGGGATCGATGCCGGAAAGATGGTGCTTTCGCCTACACGTACCTATGCGCCGGTAATTAAGGTATTGCTTGATAAACTACGCTCTCAAATCCATGGCATGTACATTGTTCGGGAGGGGCTCAGACAAAAGTTATGCACTTCGTAGAGAACAAGCGTGTAACCAAGGACAATCTCTTCCCTATCCCACCGTTATTCCGCACGATTCAGGAACAGAGCGGTACGGACTGGAGCGAGATGTACAAGGTATTCAATATGGGACACCGTCTTGAAGTATACCTGTCACCGGAACATGCAGAAGAGGTTATCGCTATTTCCGAATCATTCGGTATCCCTGCACAGATAGTAGGACGTATCGAAGCATGTGACCAGACAGAATTAATTATTAAAAGCGAGTTCGGAGAATTCAGATATTAAAG
>ENA-OQEB01000255-OQEB01000255.1-human-gut-metagenome-genome-assembly--contig:-NODE-255-length-22638-cov-2.166008_pt1 | contig 22638 bp, 36 predicted proteins | sample MGYA00242787_ERZ504619 | MGnify/ENA primary metagenome ERZ504619 (study PRJEB26092, sample SAMD00036317) | human gut metagenome | host: Homo sapiens | study: EMG produced TPA metagenomics assembly of... | reverse complement strand
TGCTGGAAGGCCGTCCTCTTGGCGTTTCCGGCAACTGTGTGGCCTGTACCATGGAGGCAGCCGTCCCATTTTGAGCGAAATTCAGGCCCTTGCAACCAAAACCAATTCCAGCACCGCGCCGTGCCTGCAGCGGCTACGACTACAACCGCATGAATCTGCTGATCGCTGTGCTGGAAAAGCGTGCAGGGTATTTCTTTGGAAACCTGGATGTATATATCAACATCGTGGGCGGCATTGCACTGCGTGATACTGCCTGTGATCTTTCTGTCTGCTTGAGTATGGTCTCCTCGCTGCTAGACAGGCCCGTCAGCGATAAGCTGATCGCCATTGGCGAGGTCGCCTTGGCGGTGAAGTGCGCAGCGTACCCAATCTGGAACAGCGCCTGCATGAGGCAGAGCGTATCGGCTTTGAACGTGCGGTGATCCCGAAGCACAGCCTGAATCATCTGAGTCCGGCAGATTATCCTGGAATGCAGCTGATCGGCGCGGCTTATATCACCGGTGCGATCAATGCCCTGAAATCTGACCGCTTATAAGAGGAAAAACAATGTCGATCTATCTGGACGAGAAAAATCCCGGCAAGCACAAGCCCTTCGATGATGCTGCGCCGGACATTGTGGAATACGTCCGCTATCTGGAAGTGATCGCGGGCAAAAGCGCAAACACGGCGTTCAGCTACTACTGTGATCTGCGCGGATTCAGCCGTTTTATGAAGCGCCGCCGTGGGCTTGTGCCCGAAGACAGCGAGATGAAGGATATCGACCCCAAAGGCTGGACACCGCATTCTGGGCCTCCGTAACAAAGGAGGATATCTACGAATATCTGTACTTTTTAAACCGCGAGTGCGGCAACAAAAAGTCCTCAACGGCCCGGCGGCTGGCAAGCCTGCACGGCTTTTATGATTACCTGGTCAATCAGGTCAACCGGCTGGATGCAGATCCGACTGCGGCCATCCACCCACCCAAACAGGATAAGGTACTGCCCAAATATCTGACGGCGGAGCAGTCCATGGAGTTATTGGAAAGCACGCAGACCCAAAGCGATTTTCCGGAGCGGGATTATTGCATGGTGACGCTGTTTTTGAACTGTGGAATGCGTCTGGCAGAGCTTGTCGGCATGAATCTGGACGACATTGATTTGGAAAACCGCCAGATACGTCTGTTTGGCAAGGGCCACAAGGAGCGCATGGTTTATCTGAATGATGCCTGCATGGAAGCATTGCGGCTGTATCTGGGCAAACGCAATACGATGGAGGGGCTTCTGCCGCAGGAAAAGGCGGTCTTTATTACCCGACGGCGCAAAGAGCGTATCTCGAACCGCAGGGTAGAACAGCTAGTGACCGGTGCAATGAAAGCAGCCGGATTAAAAGGCTTTTCCACACATAAGCTGCGCCACACTGCCGCAACTCTGATGTATCAGACTGGTAATGTGGACATTCTGACTTTAAAGCAGCTGCTGGGCCACAGCAACGTGTCTACCACACAAATTTATACGCACCTACAGGAATTTCAGGTACGCGCGGCTATTGAAGAAAACCCGCTGGGCAAGGTCAAAAAGCCCAAAGCATCTTCTCGCATCTTGGATACAACAGAAAAGGAAACAGGGGAGACAGCAGAGGATTCAGCTCTGGATGAGGAACTTTCGTCTGTGCCCATGAAAGCCTTTGAGGGTGCGGCTCAGGATGGTATCGGGCTGGATGCTTCCGTGCTTGCAATGAAGCCTGATGCGAACGCTGGAAACGGAAATTCCTGAAACCACATAAGAATACCCATAAAATGAAACGATACCGTCTGTGACGCGTCCAAAGTGCGGACATGTCATCGGCGGTATTTTTATAGATATATTTATATAAATAATGGAATGATAAGCTGTGATCTGGCCAGCGATTTGAAATCGCACGAGCAAATGGTCGTGCGCAGAAAAATAAAAAGATCAGAATGACCACAGAACTTATAGCAATATAAAAAGAGAATCTGGAAAAATAAAATGCAAGCGCGCATGGCAGCGGCAGACTGTGCAGCTTTGTAATTTGTAAGTCCATAAAAAGATTGTAGCACCAAAATACTAATGAGACACAAAAATATAAAAAACGCAAAAGTTGAATCATACGGTATTACAGATGGCTGCAGATCCGCAGGTCGCAGAAAAAGGCCAGATTCAGGAAAATAGAGATTTTTCGCTTCCCTTTATTTCGCATAACGTGCATTATACGAAAATTATGCAATCAAAAAATAAGACCGCCCTTCTCTTCTGGTTATGAGTTCAGCGGTCTTAAAATACTGATGGCTGTATGGTGTTGGGTTCAGAATGTTATCGCTTCTTCTCCCTTGGTGATGCTATGCTGATACTTTTTAATTTAAAGTGAACCCGGCAAGCTGCTCGGCCTGCGGCTGTGTGCCAAAGTATGCACAGATCGCTTCGTAATAAACGCGGGCTGTTTTTTTACAACCTTCTTCGCTGCCGAACTGTGCAACATCTGCTTCATTCGTTACAAAGCATTGCTCTGCCAGCACTGCCGGACAATTTACATCTTCCAGCAACGTAAAGCTTCGCTCTGCACGCACCTCGGTGTGGGTGCTTTCCACCAGTTGCTTCTGATCGTTTTCCAGATAATAAATGTATCGGACTCCCCCGCGCCCACGCAGAGATGCTCCTGCAGCCTGCATTCCTTTGGCAAGCAGCTGCGCAAAGTAAAAGCTTTCCTGATGCCAAGTCCGGCCCGGCACTGCCGGATAGCACTCAAAGCCGGATGCAGTGGAGCCATTTGCAGCTGAGTTGCGTGGATGGAAAGCAGCAGCTGCGGTGCCTGTTCGTCCGCTCTGGCGGCACGCTGGGCGGGCGTAGTGGTTTCATCAAAGCTGTCACGGGTCTGCAGCGGAATAAAATTAGAGTCCTGCTGCAGCAACCGGATCAGTTCCGAGGCGGTTGCTGCGGTCATATCTTTTTCTTCGATCACTCCCCTTGCACCCGGGTCTGCTCCACCGTGCCCGGCATCGATCACCACGCGGTAAGGAGGATCACCGACCTGCGGACGGAATTCTTCACCGGCGATGCTTTCCGCTGGCTGAGCTGTCTGCAGGGTCAGCGCTGCATGCCAGAGTGAGCTGCCAAACCAGATGCCCACTGAACAAAAAAGCAGAATGACCGTATTTTTGAGCACATGAGAAGTCTGTTTTTGTCTTTTTGAGTGCGCGGCTTTGGAATATCGTTTTGCCATTTTGGCTTACATCCTTATATTAGCATTCTTTATAGAATACGATCCTGCTCTGCAAATTCCTTCAATGTAAGAAAAAGCTACCCGAAAAATCCTTCGGATAGCTTTTTCTTTATTTCAGCTCTACCACGGTCACGCCGCTTTCACCCTCGCCATAACGGCCCAGACGGAAGCTTTTGACCATGCGGTTGCCGCGCAGATGTTTGTGGATAGCTGTGCGCAGCGCACCGGTTCCATTGCCGTGGATCAGATAAACCACTGTCTGTCCGTTCAGGATGGCACGGTCGATAAAGGAATCCACCTCCGGCAGCGCTTCGTCCACCGTCAGGCCCAGCAGATTGCATTCCATCTTGGCGGAACGCTGTACCCTCTCTACCCTGCCGTTCGGGCGGTTGGCATCGCCGGTCAGGCGAGAATAACGCTGCTGTGCTTTAGTCTGCGGTTTCTTTTCCTTGACCAGCTTTTCCGGCTGTTTCAAGCCATTGAGCGGAACTTTGGTCTTGATGATGCCTGCACGCACCAGAACATCGCCGTTTTTATCCGGCAGGGCCAATACGGTGGCCAGCTGGTTCAGCTCTGCAATGCAGACCTCCTGCCCTACCTTGACCTCTTTCAGCGGCACAAATTCCTTGACGGGGTTATGCACCGCCTCAGAGCCGATAAACAGCTTTTCCGATTCTTTTTTGGCGATCTCGCGGGCGCGCTGAGCTTTCTGCTGGGTGCTCATGCGCTCGTCCTTCTGCAGCTGACGCAGTTCATCGGTCAAGGCGTAAGCCTGACTTTCCACCTGTTGTGCCAGCGCACGAGCCTTAGCACGGGCAGCTTCCAGTTCATTTTCGCCCTGACGGATCAGCTCATCACGCTTTTTCTGCGCGGCTTCCAGCTGGTGGGAAGCTTCATTTTTCAGCTCTTCCACCTCGTTCTGGCTTTCCTTCAGCTGCAGCTTCAGATCATCCAGCTGTCCCAGAACGCATCCAGACGCTTATCCTCTGCGGAAAGATGCTGCTGTGCCGCTTCGATCACGCGCTCCGGGATGCCCAACTTTTCGCTGATGAGGAACGCATTGGATTTGCCCGGCACGCCGACGCTCAGCTTATAGGTCGGGCGCAGCGTTTCCAGATCAAACTCACAGCTGGCATTGACAACGCCCTTGGTTTCCAGAGCAAACACCTTCAGCTCAGCGTAGTGAGTGGTGGCCATCAGCAGCACGCCGCGGCGGCGCAGCTCTTCAATGATGGCCACAGCCAGCGCAGCACCTTCGGCGGGGTCGGTACCGGCACCAAGCTCGTCCAGCAGCACCAGTGTGTGCGGCATGGCAAGCTCCAGAATGCCGGTGATCTTTTTCATATGACCGGAGAAGGTGGAAAGGCTCTGCTCAATGCTCTGTTCATCGCCGATATCCACCAGAAATTCGTCAAATACGCAGATCTCGCTGCGCTCGTCAGCCGGGATCAGAAAGCCGCACTGCGCCATGGCGCACAGCAGGCCCGCTGTTTTCAAGGTGACGGTTTTGCCACCGGTGTTCGGTCCGGTGATGATCAGAGAATCGTAATCCCTGCCCAGAGCAATATCCACAGGCACGCACTTTTTAGGATCGATCAGCGGGTGGCGCGCACGGATCAGCGAGAAGGAATCGTCGGTGCGGACAGCAGGCTTGAATGCCTTGAGATCCAAAGCCAGCCGTGCCTTTGCCAGCAGAACATCGATCTCCAGCATAGCCTTGTAGCTGTACTGGAACTGCGGCTCAATGGCGGCCACCTGTGCGGTAAAGGCCACCAGAATGCGCTCGATCTCCTGCGCTTCCTGCGCACGGTACTGCAAAATGCGGGCATTGGCTTCCACAACGGCCTGCGGCTCCACAAAGACGGTGGCTCCGGTAGACGAAACATCATGAATAATGCCGCTCACCTCACCGCGGTATTCGCTCTTGACCGGCACAACATACCGGCCATTGCGCATGGAAACCACGCTTTCCTGTAGATACTTGGAGGTATCCATATTGCGGACCATGCTCTCCAGACGGTCACGGATGCTATTCTCCGTTGCGCGGATCTTTTTGCGCAGGTCGTTCAGGGTATGAGAGGCCGTGTCTGCCATGCATCCGGTGCCAGAATGGCGCTGGAGATCTGCTGTTCCAGGCCCGGCTGCGGTGCCAGCGCATAGAACAGATCGTCTGTAGGCAGAGCGTCGTGCTCCGAAGCGCCATACCAGCTTGAAAGATTCTGAAAATTGCGCAGTGCACCAGCCACCATCAACAGCTCGCCCATTGAAAGTACGCCGCCTTTTACGGCGCGGGCCGCCAGCTGACTGACATTCTCCACGCCGCCAAAGCGCGGGGAGCCGTTTTTGATCAGCAGGGTGTTGATGGCATCGGTCTTTTCCAGCGCATAGCGCACCTCGTCCGGGTCGCACTGCGGCTGAGTGGCAAGCAGCATTTCGCGCGCTTCCTTGCACACGCAGCCCTCTGCGGCACGGGCGATGATCTTATCCAGTTCCAGAGTTTTTAAGTAACTTGTTTCCATAGGTTCCCTTTATGCTCAGGGCAGCAGGGTCTTTAAAAAGTCATAGCTTTTCAAAGGCTTGTCCATGTGGGTCAGTGCATAGCGCTCTGCCACTGCGGAAAGCTTTTCCAGACTGCCCACAGAAATTTTGAATGCAAATATTTTTTTGTCGTCCACAAGGCAGATGTGCCGCAGCGCATACAGTGCGCCCTGATCAAGGTTGCAGGTCTTTCCTGCTTTTGCGGCGCAGTCTGCACAGAGCAGATGGCCTTCCTGCACATCCAGATAGAACGCAGCACCATCATAGGCGCTGCAATCGCGGCAGCACACGATCTGCGGCATAAAGCCGCACTCGCTCATGGTGCGCAGTTCAAACACGGCCTTGATCACCCGCAGATCCGTTTTGCTCTCGCTGATCATATAGAAACAGTTGAGCAGCAGCCGAAGCTCCCGCTGTGCCTCCTGCCGGTGGGCGAAAGGGTCATTGCCATTTCAGCCATATACATGGCAAGGCTCATGCCCTCAATGCTGGACGAGATGCCGTGAAAGACATTTTTTCACTTCTGCTTCCCGCACAGTGTACATGTTGCGGCCCGGCACCAGTGTGAACTCGGAGTAGCAGAACAGCCCGCACGCGCTGAACAGCTTGCTCTTCAGCCGCAGGCTGCTCTGCGCTGCTGCCGAGATCACGCCCAGTTCCGGTGTCAGGATCGTCAGAATGCGATCCGATTCCTTATAGCGGGTCTCCTTCAGCACCAGACCCGTGGTTACAAAGGCTTCCATTTTCTTGGTCCTCTGCCGGGGTTTCTTCCGGCCGCTGTTGTTTATAATCGAGATAACGAAGAATGTTTCCCGTGCAGGCAAACGCCTGCCAGCTTGCTTGTGAATCCATTTGCAGCACCTCTTCCCTGTTACGGATAGTGTCAGGTTTATTTTAACCGTTCATCCAAGGGAATTCTGTCCTGCTTTGGCAAGTATCAGCGGTTATTGGTGTTCTGCTTGAAGCCAAAGTTGTTCAGCAGGAACTCGTTATCACGCCAATCGGATTTTACCTTTACCCAGCACTGCAGATTGACGCGGCAGCCCAAAAACTCTTCGCAGTCTGCACGGGCAGCACTGGCAATTTTTTTCAGCATTGCGCCGCCTTTTCCAATGACCATGCCCTTGTGGCTTTCGCGCTCGCAGTAGATATTTACATCAATATCGATCAGGTCGGTGCCCGGGCGCTCTTTGAAGCGCTCCACCACAACAGCAATGCCATGGGGGATCTCGTCGCGCATGAACAGCAGGGCCTTTTCACGGATGACCTCCGCCACAAGCTCCTTTTCCGGCATATCCGTGTAGGCATCATCATCAAAATAATGCGGGCCTTCCACAGCATAGCGGCTCAAAGCATCGAACAGCACTTCGCAGCCGTCGTTATCACGGACGCTGATGGTGTAGATATCGTCGAATACACCCAATGCCTTCAGCTCTTCTTTGCGGGCTTCCAGATCAGCAGGCTCCTTGACAAGGTCGGTCTTGTTGATGACTGCAATTGCCGGGCCGCCGCTGCTGCGCAGCATATCCACCAGCACCATTTCCGATTCATTCAGTGCGCCGTAAGGCTCAAACAGCATCATGGAAACATCCACATCTGCAATGGAATCGCTGGCAGTCTTATCCATCCGTTTACCCAGTTTGTTGCGTGCCTTGTGCACACCGGGTGTATCCAGCAGCACATACTGCAGCGGCCCGCGGGTGATCACGCCGGTAATGCGGGTACGGGTGGTCTGCGGCTTGGAAGTGACGATGGCTACCTTTTCGCCAACCAGAAGGTTGGTCAGACTGGATTTGCCTACATTGGGACGGCCAATGACAGCCACAAAAACGGAAGAAGTATCATAATGCCCCTGAATGGGTGTAGCGTTACTCAAAATCTAGCTCCTGTCTGTATTGTGCGGCAACCGCACGGTGAATCAATTACTCGGTATAGCTTACGGTGCGCGGCAGGCCCAGCTGCAGCAGAACAGCTTCCTCTTTCTCACGCATCCGCATGGCTTCCAGACCGCCATTTTCGTGGTCGTAGCCCAGCAGGTGCAGCATGGAGTGCACCGTCAGGAACGCCACCTCACGCTGCAGCGGATGGCCGTAGAGGTTTGCCTGCTCCTGTGCACGCTCCATACTGATGACGATGTCACCCAGCATTTTGCAGCCGTTGTTCTCGTCAACATCATATTTGCCGTCCACCCCCAGAGGGAAGCTTAGCACGTCGGTGGGCATGGGCTTGTTGCGGTACTGGTTGTTCAGCTCAGCAATGGCAGCGTTATCCACAAAGGTCACGCTGATCTCTGCAGGAGCTTCAAAATGCTCATACTCCAGCACGGCATTACAGGCACGGCGGATGAGAATGCGCAGACCGGAAGGAACCTTGACGGCCTTCTGTGAATTGGTGATCAAAACTTTATTGGACATAAATCAGTCCACTCCTTTCTGTTTTTGATGGCTTTATATGAATTCTGGTGATTTTATTTTTCAGGGTGTGCAGCCTTTTCGTAAGCCTTGATAATTTCCTGCACAAGACGGTGGCGCACAACATCTTTCTCAGTAAAATAGCACTGTGCAATCCCATTTACATTTTTAAGCACGTGCAGTGCATCCACAAGACCGCTGCGGGTGCGTTCCGGCAGATCGATCTGGGTCACATCACCGGTAACCACCACCTTGGAGCCGACACCCATACGTGTGAGGAACATTTTCATCTGCTCCGGTGTGGTGTTCTGTGCCTCGTCCAGAATGATAAAGGAATCATCAGCGTGCGTCCGCGCATATAGCAAGCGGTGCAACCTCAATAATCTGCTTTTCCACAAGGCGCTCGTAAGTTTCGGCACCAAGCATATCAAACAGGCCGTCATACAGCGGGCGCAGATAAGGGTCTACCTTCTGCTGCAGATCACCGGGCAGAAAGCCCAGCTTTTCACCTGCTTCCACTGCCGGGCGGGTGAGCACGATGCGGGAAACATCCTTGGCTTTAAAAGCCTTTACCGCCATGGCAACGGCCAGATAGGTCTTGCCGGTACCCGCCGGGCCAACGCCAAAGGTGATGGCATTGGTGCGGATGGCATTGAGATATTCCTTCTGGCCCAGTGTTTTGGGCCGGATCGGCCGTCCCTTGACCGTTACGGTAACAAAATCTTCGGTCAGTTCCTTGACCCGCTTTTCTGCTCCGTCGTGCGCCAGACTGATGCAGTAGCGCACGGTCTGGTCTTCCAGCGGTGTATGATTCTCGATCAGAAGCAGCATTCCCTCCACAGCGCGGCTGGCCGCGGCAACATTGGCCGGTTCGCCTGAAAGCGCAGCTGCGTGCCCCGCAGACCGCCGTAACAGAAAATTCGTTCTCCAGCAGACGGATGTTCCGGTCGCAGTTGCCAAAAACAGCTGCGGCGACCTCTACACTATCCAGTTCAATATTCTTTTCTGCCATGTGCTCCTCCTGAAAGGATATATTTTAATGCTTCTATTGTACCACCAAAATCTCGAGAAGAAAACTGTGAAAAGTACACAAAATATTTTCATCCGTTCCATCGGTTTTTTCATACGCCAAGGCAGCTGCCCCTGCAAAGCGTCAGCGGCAAAAAAGAAAATGCAGGAGCAGGAATGCATCCTGTACGAATGATCTTGTCAAGACCTTTTGTGCCACAACCACAGAGAAAAACAAAACATATCTTTGGCCAAAAAGGCAATAGCAAACTTCTCCCCTGCGTGCTACAATAGCAAGCGTTGTGCGGCTTGCATCCGGCCGGCCGCTCCGGAATGCTGAAATCAAAGGAGAAGGAACCATGGAACAACTTTTTCTGATGCCCGGCGAAGAACGCTGCGAACGCTTCAAGGATGGCAATGGTATTCCGAGAGTTCACTACTCCTATCGCTCGATGCACGGTGCATTCTTCGACTGCGAGAGCCGCAGTTTGGAGGAAGCCCAGCGCCTGTGTGAGGACTGGCTAGTAGGCCAGGACCGCTGTTACCGCAACTGAAATGAAAAATAGAAACCTCCGCTTCCCTGTCGGTACTGCCGCCGGGAAGCGGAGGTTTTTGCTTTTTACAGTTTTATTTCCACAGTTGAGCGCAGACAAGTTCCAGCACACTGCCCGCGATGCAGCGGGCCTTATCCGAAATGAGGAAACAGTTGGAAAGTTCCTCTTTGCGAGGGTCTATATCGGCCACCTTAAAACCGGGCGTTACCGGATAACTGCTGCGCAGAAGCCCGCGCAGAATGCCCGTGATCTGCGTGGTCACAGAGATCATGGCCCCATCTGCCGTGCGGATCTGCGCAATGGTCTCACCCGCTTCCACAATATCTCCAATTTTGCGGAGATCCATAAATATACCGGCCGTGTCGGCATGGATCACGCGCTCTTTTCCGTAGCCGCCAATGATTCCGGGAATGCCGGTATCAGGGATGGCACTGCCTTCCCGAATGATGCGTCCCAGCCGGTGGCCGCGTTTGGTCTCCACCACCACATCCACATCCTGCCCGGCCGTGAAACCGGGGCCGAGTGCAATGGTCAGGGGTGCCATATCCCGCGTTGTGCCAAGATTCTTTTTGGCAAGGATCGCATCCACAAGGACATCCGGCTTTGCGGGCGCAATGCTTTTGCCTTGCGGGTCTACCAGAACAGGAACGGCATTCTGTTTCCAGATTTCTTCTGCCTGTGCCAGAGTTTCGATCCGTACCGCACGCAGACCTTCCACGGCGGTCTCACCTTCATAAACGGCTTCGCACAGAGAAACCTGCCGCCGGATCGCCGCCGGATGCTCCGCTTCCAGCACCAGCACACGCAGGCCTGCGCTCCACAGCCGGTGAATGGTGCCGGTAGCAAGGTCGCCGCCGCCACGCACAAGAATCAGTGCATCCTTCTTCATTTGATCTCCTCTCCGGGCTGGAGTCGAGTCAATACGATCTCCATAGACCCACCGCAGGCAGCAATTGCTGCATCATCATTTTTGCCGTCTGCCGAAAAATGCAGCCGTTGATACGCCGGAGCAGCTCCCGTCAGCATTTCCTGTGCAGCCAGAATGGTGCGGTGCTCCATAATACCGCCGCCCACGCTGCCCACAATAGAGCTGTCTGTGCGAACCAGCATTTTTGCGCCGATTTCCCGCGGCGTAGAGCCGTGCCGCGCCGCAATCACGGCAAGCACCGCCTGCTGCCCGGCGGCATCTGTCTGAGCCATGGCTTCCAGAAGGGCAGATGAAAAGCCCTCCGTCTGCGGACGCGCATTCTTGATCGATACGATCTGTGCCAGAATGGAAAGTGCGATCTCCTCTGCCGTCTGTGAGCCGATGGAAAGCCCGATGGGGCGTACAACGCCTCCACTCTTTCGGCATCAATACCGGCTTCCAGAAGTTGACGGCGCACCAGTGCGGCACGCCCGCGGCTGCCCATCATGCCAACATAGGCTGCAGGCTTTTTTAATATCACCTTCAGGCAGTCCACATCAAATGCATGTGCCCGGGTGACGACCACATAATAAGTCTCTGCGCCGTCAGGTACCTGCGCAAGCGCTTTATCAAACGGCAGGCAGAGCACTTTATCGGCTCCGGCCAGCCGCAGCTGCTGTGCATATTCCTCGCGGTCATCCATTGCAAGGACCGTCAGGCCCAGCAGCTTTGCAAGCTGCACAACGGCTGCAGCCACATGTCCACCGCCGCAGACTACCAGCTGCGGCACCGCGCCAAAGCGCTCCGCAAAGATGTCTGTGCCTGCAACAGAGTGGATACCAGCTGCTGTGCAGCCCTGCAGTTCTGTCAGGTGCTGCAGCAGTACGGTGCTGTCTCCCCTCTGCACACAGGCCTGCCCTCCAGCAAAAGCAGCTGGCTCCCCGCGGCATCGCCCTCTAACTGGGCCACCATCGTCCAGCCGCCCGCAGAACAGGCTTTTTGCAGCATTGTATAAAGCGGCATTTTACCCATGCGTCATTCTCCTGTTTTATCTTTATTACTGTTCTACCGCTGCGGCCTGATCGTAACGTGCCGGGTCCAGCCGGTTCTGCCACTGCTCAAATTCTTCCGGCAGCATCCGCCAGGCAAGGCCGCAGCTGCGGAGATCTCGCGCGGCAGTGGGATGAGCCTGCCCGGAACCTTCTCCGCAAGGCACTGCTTTTCCCATTCCATGGCATCCAGCGTTGTGCGGAATGAAAGAACAATATAAGTTTTTTTGATGCGCATATCAGATCTCCTGTGCAAGCTCCTGAACAGCGGCTGCGGTCTGAAGCGCTTCGGCTTCCGTATTGAAATGCGAAAAGCTGAACCGTACCACGCCCTGTTCCACCGTGCCCAGCGCTTTATGCATCAGCGGTGCACAGTGCGCACCGGCACGCACACAGATGCTGTAGTCCTCCCACAGAATATCTGCAATGCGGGCTGAATCTTCGTCTCCAATGTTGAGCGAGATAATGGGAGCGTGCAGCGCCATTTCCGGGTCGCCGTAGATCTTCACGTTCGGCAGATCTCGAATGTTTTTATAAAAGAGCGCCGCCAGTGCAGTTTCTTTTGCACACAGCGTTTCCACACCCTGAGCCAGAATCCATTCCACACCGGCACACAGGCCCGCCAGACCCGGAACATTGAGCGTCCCGGCTTCCAGAGCGGTGGGCATCTGTGCGGGATGCTGTTCATCAAAGCTGTGTACGCCGCTGCCTCCCACTACCAATGGCTGGATGGAAAGCCCCGGGCGCACATACAAGCCGCCTGTTCCCTGCGGGCCAAGCAGCGCCTTATGTCCGGTGAAGCATAGCACATCAATGCCCAGTGCCTGTACGTCAATGGGCTGTGAACCCGCCGTCTGGGCCGCATCCACGATCAGCAGCAGGCTGTGCCGGTGCGCAAAACCCGCTGCTTTTGCAAGATCCGTTCCGTTGCCGGTCACATTGGAAGCACCTGTTACGACCAGCGCTTTTGTATTGGGCTGAACCAGCTTATCCCAGTCATTATATTGCAGCCGTCCACGCTCATCCACGCCTGCAAAACTGAACTGCAAGCCCTGTTCCCGCAGCCGGTAGAGCGGCCGCAGAACAGAGTTATGCTCACATACCGTTGTGATGATATGATCGCCCGGTGCAAAAAGGCCCCCCAATGCAATGTTCAAGGCCTCCGTTGCATTTGCCGCAAAGGCAATACAGGACGGGTCTGGTGCGTGGAGGAGCTTTGCCATTGCGCACCGCGCAGCATAAACAAGACGGCTTGCGTGCAGCGTTGGCTCATGGGCACCCCGTCCTGGATTGCCTGCCGTGCGCATTGCGTCCAGCACAGCCTGCTCTACCTGCGGCGGCTTGCGCAGGGTCGTGGCAGCGTTATCCAGATAGATCACGGTTTCACCACGTTGCCTGCCTGCGTCAGCTTTTCCACGATGGTGTACATGTTGGTCACACTGCCAACAGCAAGCTTTTCGGTCAGGCCATAGAAATTCAGGCAGGTGCCGCAGGTCATGATCTCCACGCCCTGTGCTTCCAGTGCCTTCAGGTCATCCAGCATGGGCGAACCCTCACAGGTCAGGGACGCGCCGCCGTTATAGAACAGCACTGTTTTGGGCAGCTGATCCTGCTGGGTAAGTGCGAACACAAAGGCCTTGAGCAGGGACTTGCCAAGGTCATCTGCGCCAATGCCCATTTTATCAGAGCTGATGGCAACCACCGTGTCCGTGCGGGTGTCCGGTGCACAGGCCGGTGCTTCTTCAGTGGGTGTTTCGGACGCTTCGCCGACCGTGAACAGCACGCGGTATTCCCGCTCGGCCAGCTTTTCGGCGCTGTACTGATAACCTTTCTGCTGGGCCATTTTGGTAAGGTTCTGCACGGCGATCTCATTGTCCACCAGCACTTCCACCTCACCGGCACCCTTCAGTTCAGAGATCGCCTTTTTGGCTTTTACAACGGGCAGCGGGCATGCGTCACCACGGGCGTCAACTTTCAGCATCATAATTGTAGGCCTCCATCAGTATTTTACAGTGATTTCCTGTTCGGTTTTGGGTATGATCTCACCCACGATCTTTGCGGGCAGGCCAGCGCCTGCAGCTCTGCTTCCAGCGCATTTGCTTCTTCTGGCAACACGGCCAGCAATAGTCCGCCGGAAGTCTGTGGGTCAAACAGCACCTCTTCCATTGCAAACGGCACATTTTCAAAAGTGACATATGGGCCGGTATGGTTGCGGTTGCGCTGTCCGGCAGCGGTATACAAAAAATCATCTGCCGCTTTTTCGGCTCCCGGTAGAACCGGCACCATCCGTGCATCAATGATACAGGAAAGCTTTCCGCCCATCATCTCGTGCAGATGGCCCAGAAAACTGAAACCGGTCACATCGGTTGCCGCGTGGACCGTATACTTTCGGCTGATCTCGGCAGCGTTTTTGTTCAGCGTTGTCATGGACGCAATGGCACCGGCATATCTTCTGGTGCCGCTTCGCCCACACGGTTTGCCGTGCAGATCAGCCCACGCCCAGAGCTTTTGTTAAAATCAGCTTGTCGCCGGGCTTGCCGGAATCATTCATATACATTTTTTTCGGGTCCACAAGGCCAGTCACCGAAAGTCCGTATTTCACACCGGTATCGGCAATGGAATGCCCGCCCGCAAGGCTTCCGCCCGCTTCGGCCACCTTCTTGCTCCGCCGCGCAGAATTTCGCCCAGAATGTTCAGATCCATGCTCTCCGGGAAGCAGACAAGGTTCAGTGCAGTCTTCACCTCGCCGCCCATGGCATAGACATCGCTCAGGGCGTTGGCCGCTGCGATCTGGCCGAAGGTATAGGGGTCATCCACCATCGGCGGGAAAAATCCACTGTCTGTACCAGCGCGATATCATCTGTTATGCGGTATACAGCCGCATCATCCTGGCTGTCGTACCCGACCAGAAGGCTCGGGTCTCTTGCACCGCGCGGCAGCTTTTCCAGAATACGGCTCAGCGCTCCGGCTCCCAGCTTTGCGGTACATCCGCCGCCGGTGCAGAACACGATCTTGCCTTCTTTGCTCATGCACGTTCTCCTTTCTCGAAATGAGACGTAGCGCAGGAAATCCGATAAATTTTTTTCAGAATATCAGCCACCTGCCGGGCCAGAGCAGCCTGCTCTTTTGTATCGACCTGATTGAGTACAACATAAAAGCTGCGATCCCCTACAGCCTTCCTTCCACCGGCTTCACTTGCAAGCAGATTTGCCAGAAGTTCCGGTGTCAACTGCGCATCCTGCGGAACACAAAGCAGCTCTGCGGCAAGCTCTGCCCGGAAACAGACCTCCCGGAGCGGATGCCTCAACGCAGAAAGCCCTGCTACGGCCAGAACCGTATCGCACTGCGGTAAAAGCACCGGCTCGTGCGCAGCGGGTGCTTGCAGGGCATCCGTTTTGCGCCGTCCGCTTCAATGAGCACGATATCTGCAAGGGTCATCCAGCGCTCCAGCTGTGCCTGCGGCGGGGCCGTCAATTTGCCGCCGGGTGCAGCGGTTCCGGCCACGGCATAACTGCCGCACTTCCACAGGCGGAAAAGCTCTGCATCCGTCTGTGCCCAGACCCCGCCGGGCGGTGCATAATATGGGTGGTGGTAGCGGCCAATACCCGCCAGCCCTTGCGGGCGCAGTGCGCAGCCAGATTGTACATCAGTGTGGTCTTTCCGCCGCCGCCCACCAGAGAAATAACATGTCCCTTCTCCGCAAGAAACGGAAAAATTTTTTCGTCGATCATTTCTGCTTTTCTGCAACTGCCATAGCGATTTTTTCCGGTGTGATGGGCAGCTCATAGAACCGGGTGCCAATGGCATTGTAGATCGCATCGGAAATGGCAGCAGCGGTGTATTGATGACGACCTCGCCGATGGACTTTGCGCCAAAGGGTCCGTTGGGTTCATAGCTGCTCTCGAATTCAACCTTGATCTTGCCCACATCGGTGCGGGCCGGAATTTTGTACTGGAACAGAGAGTTCTCTTCCGGGTAGCCATTTTTATCGTAGGTGATGTTTTCGGTCAGAGTCATGCCGATGCCCTGCAGCAGACCGCCCTCAGCCTGCACACGGGTCAGGTTCGGGTTGATGGGCGTGCCGCAGTCCACACAGGCATCAAATTCCAGCAGCTTTACCTCGCCGGTCTCGGTATCCACTTCCACCTCAGCAGCACCAACCATGAACGGCGGCGGCGACAAAGGCGAAGTATGCGTTTCGGTGGCTTCCAGCGGAACCATATGGCCGAACTGAGAAGCATACGCGATCTCGCTCAGAGACTTTTTCTGTGTGGGATCTTTGCTCTTGAAAACATCTTTTCCATCAAATTCCACCTCGTCCTCGGTGCATTCCAGCAGCTCTGCGCCCAGCTTGCAGATCTGGCCGCGCAGCTTCATGGCACACTTTTCGGTGGCCTTTCCGGTAACGTAAGTGGTACTGGACGCATAGGAGCCGGAGTCATAGGGCGAGGTATCCGTATCAGCTCCGAAGACCGTGATATTGTCCAGCGGGCAGTCCAGCACTTCGGCGGCGATCTGCGCCAGTGTAGTGTCACAGCCGGTGCCCATGTCGGCCGCACCGATCATCAGGGTGTAGAAGCCGTCGTCATTCAGTTTCAGGGTGGCACTGCCCACATCCATGCCGGAAATGCCGGAGCCCTGCATCGCCATGCCCATACCGACAGCGCGCACCTTGCTGTTGCCCATATCACGGGCAGGGTATTTGTGCTCCCAGTCGATCATATCCCGCACCTTGACAAGGCAGCGGTCCAGCGCGCAGCTGGTGTTGACAGCCCCATAGTAGGCGGGCATCACATCGCCCTCCTGTACGGTGTTTTTCAGCCGCAGCTCAAAGGGGTCCATATTCAGCTTATGAGCCAGTTCATTGACAGCAGATTCTACGGCAAACAGTCCCTGCGTTGCGCCGTAACCGCGGTAAGCACCGGCAGACATGTGGTTCGTATACACCACATCACTGATAAAGCGGAAGGCTTCTGCCTTGCCGTACAGCGGGATGGACTTGTGACCGGAAAGGCCCACGGTCGTAGGGCCATGCTCACCGTAAGCACCGGTATTGGAAAGGGTGTACAGATCAATTCCCTTCACAACGCCGTCCTTCGTGGCACCCAGCCGCACATGGATCTCCATTTCGTGACGCGGCGAGGATGCGATCTGGCTTTCCACACGACTGAAAATGATCTTGGAGGGCTTTTTGGTCTTCCAAGTCACAAAAGCCGGATACACCTCACTGACCGCCGTCTGCTTGGCACCAAATCCGCCGCCGATGCGGGGCTTTGCCACGCGCACCATGGATTTGGGAATATGCAGTGCGTTCGCAATATTGCGCCGTGCATGGAACACGATCTGCGTGGAGCTGAGCACATTCAGCCGCCCATAGGTATCAATGGAGCAGTAGGTGCGGAAGGTCTCCATCATGCCTGCTGGCAGGCCTTGGTGTGGTAAATGTGGTCAATGACTACATCGCTGGCTGCAAGCACTGCATCGATATCGCCGGAACCACTCTCATCGTGGGCGCAGAGGTTGCGTTTGTTGTCGCTCCCACCGGACACAGACTGGCCCAGTTGTCCTCCGGATGCACCAGAATGGGGTTGTCCTTGGCAGTGTGATAGTCCAGCACTGCTTCCAAAACTTCATATTCCACCTTGATGAGCTTGAGAGCCTTATCCACGCACTTTTCGTCTTTACCGGCCACAATGGCCACCACATCGCCACAAAGCGCACATGGCGGTCAATGAGCAGGCGGTCACGCGGACTGGCTTCCGGATAGGTCTGGCCAGCCTGCGTGTAGCGCGGCGCATCCTGCGGCACATCCTCCCATGTAAAGATTGCCTCGATGCCGGGCACCTTTTTTGCTACAGCGGTATTGATAGTTTTGACGATGGCATTTGCGTGCGGAGAGCGCAGCAGCTTTACGATCAGGCAGTCCTGCGGGATCACATCGTCCATATAGACGGGCTGGCCGGTGACCAGCTGCATGGCATCCTTTTTACGGAAAGGCTTGTTGATGGTACTCATTCTGCGGCCTCCTTCTGCTTTTTCCATGCCAGAAAGTTCATGATGCCGCGCAGCTGGCCCTCATAGCCAGAGCAGCGGCAGAGGTTGCCGGAGAGATATTCCTTCACTTCTTCCTCACTGGGGTACGGATTCTCGCGGAAGAGGGCCAGCGCGTTCATGATAAAGCCCGGGTTGCAGAAGCCACACTGCTCTGCACCCTGATCCGCGATAAAGCCGCCGAACTCTGCGGCTTCTTCCTGCAGGCCTTCCAGTGTGGTAATGCTGTGGCCGCTGGCACGCGCTGCCAGTACCGAACAGGACAGCACCGGTTTCTCGTCCAGAAACACCGTGCACAGACCGCAGTTGGAGGTCTCACAGCCGCGCTTAACGCTTTTGCAGCCGTGGGCACGTACAAAATCGATCAGCAGCATATCTGCAGCCACATCCTCTGTGACCTTGATGCCGTTCAATGTAAGAGTGATCTGCATTTAATTTTCCTCCTGTGCCGTGCGTGCTTCCAGTTCCAGAACAGCACGCTTTGTCAGAACGCCTGCCAGATGGCGGCGGTACTCGGCATTGCCGCGCATATTGGAGCCAGTGACAATTTTTTGCTTTACTTCATCGGCAAAGTTCTGCACCAGTTCCTGCGCAGAAACACCCGCCTTTGCCGGCAGCTCAAACAGCACAGCCTTGAGCGGCCGCGCACCGATTGCAATGCGATAGCTGCCGTTTTCCAGACGGGCGGCAGCGCAGGTAAGCACCGGGATATCAGTCTGGCTGTTGCGCACGGACTGATAGAAAATTCTGCTTCTTCCTTTTTAACGATCAGCCGCACAAGGATGTCCCGGTCATAGGGACGCTCGGCGTACTCCCGCAGAGACACGATGCCGCCCTTGTACAGCTCTACCGAACAGTCCATGGCCATAAACAGCGTGAGCACATCGGAAAAGCCGAACCGGCTGTAGATGCTGCCACCCACAGTTGCCAGATTGCGCAGCTGCACGCCCACGATATGCCGCAGCGCTTCCTTTACCGCGCCATGGGTATACGCAGCAAGACCGGCGTGCTCTTCCAGCTGGCGCAGTGTAACCATGGCACCAATGGAAAAGCTGCCCTCGGTCTCCTCTATGGTGTCCAGTCCCAGACCGGACAGGTCGATGGCTGTACCGACATTGATGTTCTCCATTTTGAGCCAGATCATGCCGCCCAGCACACGGTTGGCCTTTTTCTGGTTCAGCTGCCACGCTTCTTCCAGACTTTCGGCCTGCTTATATTCTCGGATCGTCATCATAGATGCAGGTTCCTCTCTCTTTTTTTCTCTGTTCTTTTATTTTAACACAGATTTCGATATAATACTATTGTGAATTCGTTTCAGAAAGAGTGGTACTATATGAAAGAACTTCTTCCGGTGGGCTGTGTCATCATGGCATCCGGTCTGAGCCAGCGCTTCGGCTCCAACAAACTCCTTGCGCCGTTCTGCGGGGAACCGATGCTATGCCGCGCATTTGCGGCGACCGATACTCCAAAGCTTTCGGCCCGCATCGTGGTGACACGTTCGGACGAAGTTGCGCAGCTTTGCCGCTCCCGCAATGTTCCGGTGCTGCTGCATGATCTGCCCGGTCGAAACGATACGGTGCGGCTGGGTCTTTCTGCGCTGCTGGAACAGGTTCCGGAGCTTTTTGGCTGCATGTTCCTGCCGGGAGACCAGCCGCTTTTGTGCCGCGAGACAGTGGAAGCCATGGCAGGCATCTCCGGATGGGATCAAAGAACTCGGCTGGAACGGCAAAAAGAAACAGAACGGGAGATCTTCCGTCTGGGATTCCGGGCCCGTAACGACCCGTCTCCCCTTACTGGAAGTCCCGTTCTGTTTGAAAAAGGACTTTTTCAGGAACTGCTCACCTTGCCGCAGGGCATGGGCGGAAGTGTTCTGCTTCGGAAATATCCCGCGCATGTTCACACCGTTTACATTGCGGATCGGAATGAATTGGCCGACGCCGACACGCCCGAAGCACTGGCGCAATTGGAAGCACTGGCCCGGCAGAAGCTTTGAGCTTTATACTGCCTTGTCATCCTTCGGCAGCAGCACATTCAGCAGGATCGCCACGAACGCAGCCGGAACGATGCCGGACTCGCCGCAGATCAGCTGTAAAGCGTGCGGAGCCTGTGCCAGAATGCCGCTGTTGGCACCCATGCCGTAGCCAACACCCAGAGCCACCGAGACGATGGTAAGCTGACGCGGGGTCATCTTTTCCTTGGTGATGAGCTGGATGCCGCTGACCACGATGGAAGAGAACATCATCACGGCAGCACCGCCCAGAACGCCTGCGGCATGATGGAGACCAGTGCGCCCAGCTTGGGGATCAGGCCGCACAGGATCAGGAAGATGGCACCGGAGGCCAGAGCCATGCGGTTGACCACTTTGGTCATGGCCACCAGACCCACGTTCTGGCTGAAGGAAGTGTTGGGCAGTACACCGAACAGAGCCGCAAAGGAGGAGCCCAGACCGTCACAGATCACACCGCCGGACAGCTCTTTATCGGTAGGCTCACGATTCATGCCGCCTCCATGACACCGGAGATATCACCCACGGTCTCAACAGCGGTAACAACGAACATGATCATCACCGGCATAATAGCGCGCATATCAAACACGATCTTGACCGGCATCAGCTTGGGAATGGCAAACCAAGAGGCCTGTGCCACCTTATTCCAGTTGAGCACCCATGCTTGGTAAACTCTACACCATCGGCAGTGACACCGGTGGTGGGCAGCACCAGACCCATGACAAAGGCCGCAACGTAACCGGCCAGAATGCCGATCAGGATCGCAGAAGAGCTGAGGAAGCCCGTGGTCCAGTGCTTGAAAATCAGAATGACCACCAGAACGAACAGGGCCAGCAGCAGATTTTCCATGGAGCCAAAGTCTTTTGCGCTGTTGCCGCCGCCAAAGGAATTGATGCCCACCGAGATCAGCGAAAGACCGATGGAAAGTACAACCGTACCGGTGACGACCGGCGGGAAAAACTTGCGCAGAGGCTTGAGGAAGAAGCCCAGCACGCTTTCAAAGATGCCGCCGATGATGGATGCACCCATAATGGCACCATAGGCCAGCACACCGCCGCCCATGCTGCCGACAACACTGTTGAACACGCCGATAAAACCGGAACTGGTGCCCATGATGATGGGCACGCTACCGCCCACGGGGCCGATGGTGAACAGCTGTACCAGCGTGACTACGCCGGCCACAAACATGGCGCTCTGCAGCAGCGTGACCTGCAGATCTGCAAATTCGCCGCCCGCAATGCCGCAGGCGCTGGTGATGATCAGCAGCGGGGTCAGGTTGCCCACGAACATGGCGCAGACATGCTGCAGACCCAGCGGGATGGCCTGTTTCAGGGACATTTTTGCGTCGACTGATACGCCGACTCTTCGAGCTTGACTTCCTTCAAATGTTCCACTCTCCTCAAATCTTGACAAAAATCATTCTTTTCGACTGCTTTACCAAAAAAGCGGATTTATTATAGCAAAACTGCGTATCCTTGTAAATTAAGTATGACTTTTTCGTGAACGGCTGTTTCCCGCTGAGAAACACAAAAAGCAGGGCGCTTTGTGCGTTTTTTCCGCTTTGGTCGGAAGAATTTCGCGCAGAACTCCTGCTTTTTTATTTTGTTTTATTTGATTTTTGTGCGATATGGAAATTTTACAGCGTTCTCAGCCCGTAATCTTTTAAACAGCGCTGGATGCCTGATGAGTGGTGTCGAACCGGATGCCGAAGCGTTCCAGTTTTGTGGTGTCCATCACAAGGTTCCGGCCCCAGCTTTCTTCCTCGATCTGCACAGCGATTCCCAGCGTTTCGGCAAACTGCCGGGCGGTGCATACCATGTTTTCGGCATTGCCGCTGCCAAAATTGTATACGCCGCCGGGCAGCGCATGGCAGGCTCCAGATTTTCGATCACCTGCCGCACATAGGTCACGCCGCGGTGGTCGTTCCGGGAGAAGCGCAGAGCCTCTCCCTTCAGCGCGGCACGCAGAAGATTCAGCGGCAGATTGCCCCGGATGGGCAGCCCATAGCCGGGCAGGTCATACATCCAACTGGCACGCAGATGGACCGAGTCCGGGCAGAGCTCCAGCACACGCTGCTCTGCTTCCAGCTTGTATTGGCCGTAAATGTTTGCGGGATGCAGGGCCAGTGTTTCCGGCAGCGGCCCCTGCTGCTGCACACCGGCATAGACTGATCCGAGCTGAATGCCACCAGCTTTGCCTTCGTCTGCTGCGCAGCCCGTGCCAGCCAGACTGGCAGCTCCACATTGGCACGGTAAGCTTCTGCCGGATGCTGCGCACAGTAACTGGTATCGGAAAGAGCGGCGGTGTGCAGGATCACATCCGGATGCAAAGCTTCCACCTGTGCACGGGTGAGAGCTTCATCGGCTGTACAGAAAAAGCCTTTTGGAAGGGCGCAAAGCTCGTACTTCCCCTGCCACTGCTGCAAAATGCGGGAGCCGACAAAGCCGCCTGCACCGGTGATAAGAATTTTTTTCATGATAATTTCCTCCTGTAGGGCAATGAAAAAGTGCCCAGCAGCATGACAGCCTGCCGGGCACAGAAATTTTAAAGGAACAGTTCCAGCACGAACACAACGGCACAGCAGGCCACAGATACCTGAAACAGCTTGCGCCGAACCAAGCAGCTGCAATGCCTACACCAGCGCCACTGGCACCGGCAGCCGGGCTCTGGGTCGCGTTGACAATGGCCGGGAAGGTCATGACCGCCAGCGTCACATAGGGCACATAATACAGAAACGACTGAATGAAGCGATTTTTGATGGGCTTGCGGATCAGTGTGAGCGGAAGGATGCGGATGGCATAGGATACCAGCGCCATCACTGCAATGTAAATGTAATGATTATGCGTCATGCTCTGCCTCCTGCTCGCCTGGATTTACCGGAAAAAGAACTGCTGCAGCG